>CEUM01020217.1_pt1 | contig 27411 bp, 29 predicted proteins | sample 356421 | NCBI WGS metagenome assembly CEUM01 (sample SAMEA2622716, study PRJEB7988) | marine metagenome | biome: marine biome (ENVO:00000447); feature: surface water layer (ENVO:00002042); material: "saline water (ENVO:00002010), including plankton (ENVO:xxxxxxxx)" | depth 5 m
TTTATGTTCTCACATACAACGGAGATGGCCTACATAAAGTTTGGTGAAACAACTAAAATAAAAAATGGGAAAGGGCTTGCTGATAACCATGAACATTTAGGTTCTTTTATAATTAAAAATACAGACTTTAGAAATGGCATAACGAATATTCTTAAACAGTATGGGCATGATCCTCAAAAGATATCAAATTTAGTTAAGGGAAATTCACCAAGTGTATTGGCCAACCAAATACTCCACTCGGAGGTTGATTGTGATAGAATGGACTATCTGTTAAGGGATGCCCATTATACTGGATTGAAATATGGTACTTACGATAGGCATTACCTCCTTCATCACTTCAAAAAGGAAACTGTGAGTGGACAGGAAATACTAACTATCAAAGAAAATGCAGCTCATTGTGTGAGTGACTTTCTTTCCTCTAGATTTAATTGGTACTCTCAAGTTATTAGGTCTCCCAGGGGAGCTAAATATGATGCTATAGCAGAAAAGATTTGTTTTCATCTGTTGGAAGCTGGTGAAATATTCAAATATAGTGATTTGCTGAATCTGATCGTCGATTCACCCGAGTTCTTTTATCAGTTTAATGATAGCTACTTTATAAATAAGGTGCACAGTTGTTATATGTCAGGGAAATTTGATAAGTTTCCTGATATAAAAGATATGGCATCAACTCTTTTGTTTTCTAGAGGGGCGAAAACAATTAAGACCCCAGAACTTAGGCAAGTCCTTCTTAACCAGGATGACTTCCAAAAAAACCATAAAGTTTATAAAAAAGTCCGGAGCAAAGTTGATGAACTGATTAACTTTATAGCTAAAAAGGGTGATGTGAGGGATTGGATTATCCCTGATTTACCAACAAAAGAGATTACCTTCGTAAAATCTTATAATAAAATTGTTAAGGATAAGGAAGGGCCTAATCTTCTTCTGGAGAGAGACCCCGTAAAAATAAGCTTTGAAAATGGGGATATAAAGTTATTAGCTGAAGTAGAAAACTCAATAATTTCGAGCTTACAAAAAACCAATAACTATATTCCAAATGTCTTTTGCTCTTATTCTGCATACGATCTTTTAAGAAAAGAAGGTTTAATTGAAGAAGATTAACACCACCTTGTGATCAAAGCCTTTCTTTTCTATTCCACTTCCCCTAAGATATAAATAGGTTTCTTTTTTTTTAAAAATCTGGTGTAAACGACCTTCTATCTTTAGGGTCCTTTGAACGATGCATTTACAAACTGGTACATCACATCGAAATAACTTTTTGAGAGGTGGAATTCTTCTGACTCTTGAGAACCTGTCCGCTACCTTTGGTCAAAAAAAGGCCCTTAGTAAAATAAATTTGAAAGTTTCCAAGGGGGAAATGCTTTTTGTGACTGGAGCATCCGGAGCTGGAAAAACAACTCTCTTAAGATGCATTGCAGGTGAAGTAGAGCCGACTAAGGGAAGGGTAAATGGGCCAGAGAGGAATGTTTTTATTTCTAGAGTTTTTCAGGATTTGAGGCTTATTCAAGACCTCAGTGTTTGGGAGAACTTAAGGTTGTCTTTCGATTCTTTAATTTACAAAAATCAAAAGGAATTTAGTGAGGAAGCGGGGCAGTTATGCAGTTTTTTTTCTGTAAAAGACCGTTTGAATGATAAGGTTATGAATTTGAATGGAGGTTTGAAGCAAATAATAGCACTAATTAGATCTCTTCTAAGTAAACCAGAGTTAATTTTGTTGGATGAGCCGACTAGCTCTTTAGATACAGAGAGTGCTTTGAGAGTATTTGAAATTCTTGAAAAATTTAATGAAAAAAGTGGTCTAACTTGTATTTGGGCGACCCACAATAGAGATCTTGTAAAAAAGTTTAATGGTAATATTGCTTATTTAGATAAAGGCAAATTAATTTATTCAGGACATGCATGTTTTATCTAAAAGAATTTTTTAAATGTTTTCAATCAAACCCCTTTAAAATATTTTGCTTATGCATTTCTTCAATCTTACTTGGGTTATCAGTCACTCATAAGGATTTTATTCAGATAAAAATAAAAGAAAGGTTCTCGGAAGAAATTGTAACTCCTCACTTTTATGCCCTTCTTTCAAAAAAAATTGATCTAAAAAAAATGAAAAATAAATTGGGGTCTTTACCTGGAATCAAAGAAATAAATTATTTAGATGGAAAAAAGATAAAAAAAAAGGTTAATAAAGAAGTTGGAGCTTTAAGACTTAATAATGTTCTTTTTAAGAAGAATTATACTGCTCTAAAAGTATTATTTGATTATGATCTACCTTTGGAAGGTCAAAATTTAATCAAAAAGTATTTAAGTCGGTATGTCGGCGGAATAGATATTGTTATTGGAAAAACAATTGGAGAAAAGAAATATAAAGATAGAGTTACTAAAGAAAAAATTAAAATAACGAAAATATATTGGGGAGCAGTCTTCTCACCGCTCCTAATTTATTGGATCATTTCATTTTTTATTTTTAGTAAAGGAATCTGGAAAAAAAGTTATTTGATAGAAAATTTTCAAAGAAAGAGAAATGTTCACCTAAAAATACTCCTTTCAGGCACTTTATTTCTTATAACTATTATTATGACTTTTTCTGTCATAAAAAAAGGTTCAGGGCTGCTTGGTTTTTTACTTTTAACGATACTCTTTTTAGCTTTATCAATCCTTGCTAACTTTCAATATAGAGAGAAAAAATGGATGTGATAAAGAATATGGAAAAGGCATTATTTTTCTTAGTGATCACCATTTCATGCTTAGGGTTTAGCAATGCTGGCAAAGCAAAAAATAAAATTAATAACGTAAGAAATAAATTGTACAAACAAAAGAGTGAAATAGACTATTTAAAGATAAAGTTTAAAAATCTAAAAAACTCCCTTGATGACAACAATAAAAACTTCTTGAAGATTCAAAAAAAGAAAGCATATATCGAGGCATCTCTCAGTAAATTAAAAAATGAGTTAGATGGTAATGAGAAAATTTTAAAAGAAAAAATAGTTGATGTACGGAAGAATTTTTCAAGCTATATCTTGTCAGAATTGGAAAATAATCAAGATTTAGAGTTCTTATTAAAGAAAAGAGATAGCCACATTGAATTAAAGAAAAAGATGGAGGAGATTAATAAAGATATAAGCTTTAATATAAATTTAAAGAATGAAATCAAAGATTTAATTTCCAAATTTGGTCAATACGACAAAAAGCAAAATGATCTTATATCTATATTAGTGTCTTTAGAAAAAGAAAAAAAAGAAGTAAAAGGAAAGTATCGATCAATTCTGAAGAAAAAGAGTGTCCTTAAAATTAAATTGAATCAGCTAAAAAATAAAGGGTCTATTCTACTTGGTAAATTAACGATACCAATAAAAAACTATTATAAATTAAAACCCAAATCAAAAGGAATTAATTTCTTTTATAAAAAAGAAGGAGTTCTTTTATCTCCTGGGAAGGGCAGAATTATTTATTCAGGAAAGCTTTCAACTTATGGTGATGTTATAATTATTGATCACGGTCATAAGGTTAACACTGTACTTTTGGGAGAATTCTCAAATGTTTTGAAAAAAGGAAATGATGTTAAAAAGGGCCAGAATATAGGATTACTTAAAAAAAGTTTAAAAAACTCGAGCCTTTATTTCGAGGTAAGAGAAAAGGGAAAAGTTAAAAATGTGATGGCGTTTTTAAAAAATAAAAATCTAAAAAGAAAGAAAAAAAATATTTAATATGAGGTTGTAATGAAGGTATTTTCTATAAAAAATATAAAATTTTTTCTAATTTGGCTTTTCGTATTTTTTATTCCTCATTCATCATATAGTTCAGATAAGAGTAAAATGAGTCGATTTGAAAAATTAGAGCTATTTAATAAAGTTTTGTATTTGGTGGAGTCTCAATACTATAGACCAGTAGATTCAGAAAAACTAATTGAAGGTGCAATTAAAGGTATGATGAATACCTTAGATCCTCATTCTGCTTATTTGGGAAGAGATATTTTTTCTAAGGTTCAAGAAGAAACCAAAGGAGAGTTTGGAGGCCTTGGGATTGAAGTAACTCAAAAGGATGGAATGATAATTATTATTACCCCAATAGAGGATACTCCTGCTTTTAAAGTAGGGCTAAAATCAGGCGACAGAATTGTAGAAATAAATCATGAATCAACTATTGGGTTAAATCTAGATCAAGTTGTTGAAAGAATGAGAGGGACTCCTAAAAGTAAGATAATTATTGGTGTCGTTAGAGATGGCGCTGATGGTGTAAAACGATTTACCATCGTTAGAGAAATAATTAAAATTAAGCCTGTTAAGTCCTATGTTTTAGATGAGCACTACATATGTATAAGGCTGACTCAATTTCAGAAAAACTCCTCAAAAATGATTGAAAAGGCTTTGATTAGATTAAAAAAAGGTTCAGTAAAAAACCAAAAGCTTAAAGGTATTATTTTAGATTTAAGGGCCAACCCTGGAGGTTTACTGGAAGAAGCTATAAACCTATCGTCTCTTTTTTTAAAAGAAGGCCTTGTTGTTATGATCGAAGGAAAAGATTCAAAGAATAGGGAGAAAAGATACGTAAAAAAAGGTGGCTTTAAAAACTTGGATACACCGATTGTTCTTTTAATAAATGGGGCGAGTGCATCAGCTTCAGAGATTGTAGCTGGCGCCTTGCAGGACCAAAAGAGGGCAGTCCTAATGGGGAGTCGCTCTTTTGGTAAGGGCTCAGTACAAACAGTTGCAAAAATAGACGATGAGAAGGGAGTTAAACTGACAATTGCTCAATACATGACGCCAAGTGGTAAGAAAATACAGGCAATCGGAATCGACCCTGATGTTGTTGTCGAGCAGTTAGATAATGCATGGAGAGGCATGGCCAAAAAAGGTAATTTCATTAGAGAAAAAGACCTTAGGAATCACTTAACTGCTACTATCGAAACTGAAAATGAAAAAATAGAAAGGGAAAAAAGAGAAAAGTCAGAGAGAATAGAAAGAGTAAAAAAATTAAATATTAAAAAAAGGCTTAAAAAAATACAAAAAGAATCAAAAAAGAAAGAATTTGTTTATAGGAAATATAACCCACAGGACGATTTTCAGGTGATGCAAGCACTAAATTTTCTAAAAGGTGTTGCTAAATTAAATAATTGATTAGACATTGTTACGCTTATGAAAACTTTAACTGTATCTGAAGCTGTTTTAAGCGTTAAAAATGTATTAGAGAAAGAAATAGGTTACCTTCTAATTCAAGGTGAAGTTACAAATTTGAGTAGCTCTGGCGCCGGGCACTATTACTTCTCCTTAGCCGATTCTGAGTCAATTCTTTCCGCGGCTCTGTTTAGAATGGACGCTTACAGAAACCCATCCTTAAAAAACCTTAAGTCAGGTGATAAGGTTGTTTGTTATGGGCGCATAAATGTTTACCCAAAAAAAGGAACTTTCCAGTTAATTGTTAATAGAATAAATCCAGTTGGAAAGGGGGAGCTTAAGGAAAGGTTTGAGCGTTTAAAGATGAAATTGTCTAGAGAAGGACTTTTTGATGTCGACAAAAAAAAATCGATTCCTCGCTTTCCTAAAAAAATAGGCTTAATAACTTCTAGAGAGGGAGCTGCAGTTCAGGATTTTCTTAAAGTTTATAAAAGAAGATCATTATGGGGACATGTTGTAGTAAGTCCTGCTTTAGTACAAGGAGAAAAGGCTCCATCAAGTTTGAGGAAGGCTCTTGAGAAGCTGATTCGTTATGATTTTTCTCTACCTGAAAATGAAAAATTTGATGCTCTTATTTTAACGAGAGGTGGTGGAAGTTTAGAAGACTTATGGGCTTTTAATGATGAAGCTTTAGCTTGGGATATATTTAATTGTCCTATTCCAATTATAAGCGCTGTTGGGCACGAAGTAGATTTTACTATTTCAGATTTTGTTTCCGATTTTAGGTGTGAAACACCCTCAACTGCTGCTGAGCTTTTGTCTGAAGGGCAAACTCAAATTAAAAGGCAATTGATGTATTTTTCTAAAAGCCTTTTATCTGCAATAGAAACTAAATTAATAACTCTGAAAAGAAAGACTGAAAGAAGTTCTCCATCGGCTATTTTAAGGGAAATATGGAAGTTATTTAATTTTTATGAAAGAAAACTTCAAAAATTTGATTTAAAAAATAGACCTTTTGAGCTTTTGAAGATGTATGAGAAAAATCAAAGGTTAGATGAATTACAAAACGCACTTGAGAAAACTATTGAAAAAGAAATGGCCACAAAAAATAATTTTTTAGAAAAAGTTTTTGAGATGTTAAGGTTACTTGATCCAAGCAATATTTTAGGTAGAGGATATACCTATTTGATTTCTAATAAAAAAGTCGTGAGTAATTACTCTCAATTTGATAAGATCAAGAGCAATGAACCCCTTGAGATCGTTTTTAAAGATGGTAGGGGGAAAGTAAAAAAAAGTTAATAATGAGGTCATTTTTAAGAAGGTGTCATGTGAATCTCTCAAAATTTTATATGCTTCTTTCTCTTTGCCTTTTTTTTTCATGTTCTCGTTTTGATGTAGAAGAAAGAGACTTTTCGAAATCAAGTCAAATAGATTCTTTTGAACATGTTCCTGAAGTAATCAAAAAAATAAGAGAGAAAAAGGTCATCAGGTTTAAAACTAAAAATTTAGAGATTAGACCCGGAGAAGTTGTAAGGCTTGATTTAAAAAATACTCCTGTTTCAGACCTAGGTAAAATTAATTGTAAAGATAAGGAAGTGCCTTTTATTAAGACTGGAGAGACCATTACTTTTTACGTTTCAGAAAGTTATTTTTCTAATTTTAAACCATTTAGTTGCGAATATCTTTTAGATGATAATCCAAAAATTAATCTGGTAACTTTTGAAGTGAAGTCAAAAAAATTTCCTTTTGAAAAATTAAATGTCAATAAGAGGAAGGTTTTTTATTCTAAGAAAGATTTGAAGAGGATTATAAAAGAGAAAAAAGAATTAGATAATATTTATAATAATGGATCAAAAAAACCTTATTTTAAAAAACCATTTAAAATTCCTTTAAGATCAAAAGTAACTAGCATTTATGGTACAAAGAGGTTGTTTAATAACAATAAGAAAAGTCAGCATTTAGGAACAGATTATAGAGCAAGAATAGGGCATCCTATTAGGAGTTCTAATTCAGGTATGGTTGTTCTTTCTAAAAATCTATTTTTTTCAGGTAATACAGTTATCTTAGATCATGGCATGGGAATTTTTACTCTCTACGGACACCTTTCGAAGTCTATTGCCAAATTGGGGCAGTTTATCGATAAAAATGGTCTTTTAGGAGCTGCAGGTATGACTGGAAGAGTAACAGGTCCACATCTTCATTGGGGTGTTAAGGTTCATGGAAAATGGGTCGATGGTAACTCTCTAGTTAATCCAATAAAAATGTAGGAATGCTTTTGTGTCAAACTTACTGTCAATTACAACCGTTTTCATCGGAGGAGGCTTAGGAGCATTATTGAGATGGAGTTTGAGCTCTATTGTAAGTAATCATTTTAAGATTTTTTGGGCAGGTACGCTTTTTGTCAATTTACTGGGATCACTTATCTTCTTTCTCTTATCAAAAATAGAACTGCCATCTTTTCCAATAAACTTGAGTTTAGCATTAAAGACAGGCTTATTAGGCTCTCTTACAACCTTTAGTACCTTCTCTTATGAAATAATCAGTCTATTTAGAGATGGAAAAATGTTAGAAGGGCTATTAGTCGCTCTATTAAACCTCTTATTTTCCATTCTTATGGGAGTTTTGATTTTTAAAGATGATATTCTTATCTAAAACTTTGCAAGGCAAAAAGATCTTCTAATAGATATACTCAAGAGGGAAGTTAAAATCATTTTGTTTAACCGATGAAAAAGAGTCTAGCTTTTCTAATAACTCAGTACTTTCTGCGAGGCTAGCTCCATCAAAAAGCAGAATGTTTTCTGAGTTTTCAATGTTTTGTTGAATTAAGTTCATTAGAAAAGTTTTTATTTGAGGATCTATCCCATTTTTTTTATGTTTATTTTTTTTAAATTTAGCATATTTTGATTTTGCATATTGAAGCAGCTTCTTCTTATGGCCTGGATATCTGAATATAAGCCCTGACTTTTTATGTAGTGAAAATAATGGATAGACTATAAATTGTTCGGGAACCAAATGTCTTATGACTAAGAACTCACCTTTAAGTTCATTTTGTGGGCGTTTTTTTGAGCTTTCGTTAAGAAATTCGTTTTCTAATAGATTTAAAATTTCAGTTTTGAGCTCATTTTTAAACTTTGAAAATATACTAGAAAAGGAAACAATGGCTTCAAACAACGTTCCAAAAAGTTTTATCGTGATGACTTCCCATTCTAGGGTATTAAGTTTCTCGATGAGAAGGTCTTGCTCTTTTGGTGAGTTTGCACAAGGGATGGAGAAAAGAATGATTCCATTTTTTCCCTTAATGCTAATAAGAAAGGGCATTTTAATCTCTGACAAATCTTTTTTTATCTGATTTCTAGGTATCTGTTTTTTTATATGGATTTTATCAAGTTCAAATTTATTTCTAGGGTAATAAAGGTGATTTACTTTCGTTATTCCCTTTTTAATAAAGATGTTGAGGAAATGAATTAATAGTTCTGCTGTTGCGAGAGCATCATCTAAAGCTCTGTGGGCTTTTGCATGTTTAATCGCGAAGATTCGGCTCATATAATTGAGGTTCGAGTTCAGTAGGTTTGGTATAAGATTTTTGGTCATTAAATTTGTACATATACTTCGGTTTTTCCTTTCCGGTAAATTAAGTCTCCGTAAAACTGAATTGAAGAAAGGGACATCAAAAGAAGTATTGTGTGCCACAAGAACTGAGTTACCCATAAAGTCTAGGATATCTTGAATAACTTCATGTATTTTTGGGCAACTTTCGACATCACTTTGACTTATAGAGGTTAGTTTTTGGATAAAGTCCGGTATTTTAATTTCAGGGTTTATGAGAAAGTGCTTTTTTTTAATAATTTTTAGGTTTTGTATTTTAATTAAGCCAATCTCTATTATTTTATCGTGGTTATGGTTGCCACCAGTAGTTTCTAAATCAAAAACACAGAAGTCGATCCCTTTTAATAAGCTTATTGAATGTTCTTCTAGGACAGCTGGGTGGTGGTCTTCAAAAATTCTTTGTTTTTCCATATTGAATATGTCTGCATGTTACAATTCTTAAGTGATATTTTACAAGCTTCTTAACAAAAATTGGATAGGGAAGTATTATTCCTTTGAGTGATATGTGTCTGGTGTATATGCTAAGGGCATTAAATCCTTAAATTTCATAGTTGTTTCCTGCCCTTTTTCATCACCAATGATGACCTCTAGATTTTCGTCGGCAAACTCACTCATTACTTGTCTGCAGAAACCACAGGGTGGCCAACCTTGCTTTGTATAGATGTAGACCTTTTTAATTCTTTGTTCACCTTCAGAAATGGCTTTCCAAATAGCAACTCTTTCAGCGCAAACAGTTCCACCAAAGCTGCTATTTTCAACATTACAGCCGTAAAAGTAACTCCCTGAGCTTGTTAGAATGGCACTTCCAACTTTGGCCTTGGAGTAGGGAGAGTGAGAGTTTTGAGATGCTTTAATTGCTAATTCACGGAGCTTTGAGTTTTGATCCATAACTGGTTTAATCCTCACTGCCAATCTTTTTGATTGCATCTGCAAGAAGCGAGCTAAAGAAGTTCATAACTTTTAAAGCCTGTTCTTTAATGTCTTCGTGTTTGAGAGTTTCGTCTTTAATTCCTGCAGCCATATTTGTTATGCAGGAAAGCCCACCTACCTTGACCCCAAAGTGATTTGCTGCAATTGACTCAGGTACGGTACTCATACCAACCATGTCTGCACCAAGAATCCTGAGCATTTTAATTTCTGATGGCGTTTCGTAAGTTGGGCCAAGTAAGCCAGCATAGACTCCAGATTTTAAATTTGAGCCCATATCTCTAGCAGACTCAAGGAAAGCTTTTTTAATATCAGGATGATAGGCGTGTGACATATCAGGAAACCTTGGCCCTAATTCTGATTTGTTAGGTCCAATAAGAGGGTTTCTGCCAGTTAGATTTATATGGTCATCAATCAATATAATGTCACCAGGGTTATAATCCAGGTTTATTCCGCCAGCAGCATTTGTAAGAATTAGGTTCTCTATTCCTAAGGTTGCAAGAACTCTAGTGGAAAAGACAACTTCTTCCATGCTATAGCCTTCATAAGCATGGATTCTACCCTGAAGAACCGCTATTTCAACTTCTTCAATATTACCCAATATAAGGCGACCCTCGTGACCCTCTACATTTGGGCTTTTGAAATTAGGAACCTCTGAGTATGGAATAACCTTTGGGTTTTCAATTTTATCTACAAAAGCACCTAAACCTGAGCCCAGAACAACTCCTACCTTAGGAGAAGTTGAACTAAGTGATTGGATATATTTAGCTGATTGTTCTAATTTTTCATACATTAGTTGTGGCTCCACTTAACAGAGGTTTCGTATATAAGAGGACGTTTTTTGAGAGGAACTTTGGGCTTTATTTTAATATCTTGTTGAGCAAGTTCTTCTTTAAGGGTGTTCGCGAGTTCGCTTTGAGTTTCATGGTGGTAAATTGTGAGGATTGGCTCTCCAGCTTTAACTTTGTCACCTATTTTTTTGTGAAATATAAAACCTACACTTGGGTCTACCAAGTCTTCCTTTACCAACCTGCCTCCTCCTAACTTTACACAATGGAGGCCAATTTTTTTTGTATCCATTGAGTGGATGTAGCCACTCTTCATGGAGAGAACCTCTGTTCTCTGGGTAGCAAGATTAAACTTTGAGTAATCTTCTACAAAGGAGGCATCGCCTCCCTGTGTTTTTAAAAGGTCGACAAACTTTTTTAATGCAGATCCATCTTTGAGTGCATTTTTGGCCATTTTTATTCCGGCTTTGTGTGTTTTAGCTAGCCCCGCAATATGAATCATACCTCCTGCTAATTCTAAAGAGACTTTTGTTAGGTCTTTAGGGCCATTTCCTTTTAAAGTTTCAATACTTTCTATTATTTCAAGGCTATTACCGACGGCCATGCCCAGAGGTTCTGACATGTCTGTAATCATAGTCATAATATTTTTGTTAAACCTCAGTGCAGTATCTTGAAGGCTTTTGGCCAGCTTGCGGGCCTTGCCAAGGGTCGTTAGGAAGGCGCCTTGACCTGTCTTAATGTCCATAACGATGCCACTGGCTCCTTCTGCTAGTTTTTTGCTCATGATGGAAGCTGTTATAAGGGGGATGCAATCTATTGTTGCTGTTACATCTCTAAGCCCATAAATGATTTTGTCTGCTGGAGCAATGTCTTGGGTTTGCCCCATGAGAACAAGGTTATTAGCTTCAAGGATTTTTTTAAACTCATCAATAGATAAACTAGTTTTAAAGCCTGGAATAGACTCAATCTTATCAGTTGTTCCCCCTGTGTGGCCTAAGCCTCTCCCAGAGATCATAGGAACTTTAACTCCACAAGCTGCTGCAATTGGTGCGAGGATAAAAGAGGTCTTGTCTCCAACTCCTCCCGTAGAGTGCTTGTCTATGACCCTTTGTTCGGGAAAGTTTAAAACTTTTCCTGAATAAAGCATGGCATCTGTAAGTGCACTTGTTTCGTCTGTATTGAAACCGTTAATATGAATTGCCATTAGAAGTGCAGTCATTTGGTAATCTGCAACCTCGCCGGATAGCAAGCCATTAATGAACCATTTAATTTCCTGAGAGGAAAGTTGCTTACCTTGACTTTTTTTTTGGAGTATCGTGTAAGCAGAAAAGTCTAATTGACTTGCTTTTTGTTCTTCTATTTTATTTTTTGAAGACGGTTTTTTTTTAACCTGATTTTCTAACATAAAGTTTACCTGTTTTAACCAATTGGATCAAAGCCTTCCGTCACAATGCCCAATGCTTTTAAAAAGGTCCACCATGATATTCTTAATTCTGATGAGTTGTAAATATGAAATGACTTTAATAAGCTATTACTTTCAGGAAGATAGGAAACAATTAAAAATATTGAGGTAATGGTCATGAACAAACTTTGGCAGAAAATGTGGAGAATGACGTTTTGTTTTTTTATTTTTTGCTCCTTTCTGCTACCTAACTCTAATCAAGGGTTTGCTCAGGAAGGTGGCAGCACGGGTGTTTTAGGAGATTCTTTAAGGGACCTTTATACGGTAGCAGGAGTTGGAGTTGCAGGGTCAGTCTTGGGACTTTCCACGCTTTCATTTGTGGAGGAGCCAGGAGAAAACTTAAAAAATATTGTTACGGGAGGGGCTATCGGAATTATTTTAGGGGTTGGAGTCGTCGCTTGGAAACATGCATCAAGAAGTAAAGACGCATATGATACATCGGAAACTAAAAGTCCTGATAACCCTATTAAGAAAGACTTCTTCGCTGGAAGTGAGCTTTTTTCTAAGTCAAATACTAAAAAAGGTCTTGCTAGTTTAGCTCCTATGGTTCGGTATAATATTCACTTTTAACGGACTTAAAAGTCCAAAAAATCATTGGCTTATAAACATATCATATTCCATTTAAAGAAAACTTTGTGTTGACCATTATCTTGATTTTAGGGGCTGGACATTATATGGATAAATGCCCAAATTTTAGGGGTAATGGATTTTTTTAGGAGGATGGTGTGCTGCAAGAAAGAATTGTTTCCTTTATAGGTTTACTTGTCATGGTTGGAATAGCTTACCTACTCAGCGACTCTAAGGAAAAAGTGAATAAAAAGACGATTCTAACTGGAATTGGTTTACAACTTCTTTTTGGGTTTTTGATCCTTAAAACTCCTTGGGGAAAAAGTTCATTTGAATGGATTAAACAATTCTTTGTTCAAATTCTAGACTTTACTAACGCAGGTTCAGACTTTGTGTTTGGAGGCTTAAAGGATTTCCAGAAGGTCGGGTTTGTTTTTGCCACTTTTGTTCTTCCTACTATCATTTTCATGTCAGCATTAATGTCAGTTCTCTATCATATTGGGATCATGCAGCTTCTGATTAAGGGAGTTGCTTGGGTAATGGTACGTGTTATGGGGACCTCAGGAGCCGAATCTCTTGCCGCAGCCGCTAATATCTTTGCAGGTCAAACCGAAGCACCTCTGGTTGTTAAACCCTACCTTTCTAAAATGACAAGATCTGAGCTTATGGCCTTAATGACAGGAGGAATGGCTACTGTTGCTGGTGGTGTTCTTGCAGCTTACGTTGGAATGGGGATTGATGCAGGTCACCTTCTTGCTGCATCTGTTATGTCCGCGCCAGCTGCATTGGTTTGTGCTAAGTTGCTTGTTCCTGAAACCGAAAAGTCTGTAACCAAAGGCGATGTGAGTTTTCAATTGCCGAAAACATCGACGAACATAATTGATGCTGCAGCGACAGGTGCCTCTGAAGGTTTGACCCTTGCTCTTAATGTTGCAGCGATGTTGCTTGCCTTTATAGCTTTAATAGCACTTTGCAATGGTGTTCTTGGCTGGGTAGGGAGTTGGGTTGGTTATCCTAATGTAACAATAGAATTTCTTTTAGGTTATTTATTTGCTCCAGTTGCCTGGCTATTGGGAGTTCCCTGGAATTGGGATGAATGTTTGAAAGTTGGAACTTTGTTAGGTCAAAAGCTAGTTTTGAATGAGTTCGTTGCCTATACTGGGCTGCAAAAAATGATCAATACACCGGGTGGCCTTTCTGAAAGATCTATCAATATTAGTATTTATGCTCTTTGCGGTTTTGCAAATTTCAGTTCCATTGCTATACAGGTTGGTGGAATAGGTTCATTAGCTCCTGATAGAAGAAAAGAGTTTGCTAAACTTGGAATGAAGTGCCTCTTAGGTGGCACTCTTGCATGCTTGATGACTGCTTGTATTGCTGGGATAATGATCTAATAATATATGATATAAATCATTATTATATTTGATCCGTAACTTTAAAAAATTGAGAACCTAGATGGGAAAAGAGCTACTTTTAAATCAAACATTAAATGAGTGTAGAGCAGCTCTTTTGGATAGTGGAGAAATTCTTGACTACCTTATGGAAAGGCATAGGGAAAGTGTTGATAATCATCCATCGGTGGGAAATATCTACAGAGGCAGAGTTTTAAGAGTCTTACCTGGCATGCAATCTGCTTTTGTCGATATAGGTTATGAAAAAGCAGCGTTTTTGTATGTGGATGATGCCTATATCCCTACTCTACAAGAGCAGAGGGAGATGGCCGAATTAAGTAAAAAGAATCTAGAGGAGGAAGGCTCTAACCAAATAGGCGAAATTATTCCTGACGAGTTAAGCACTCTGGGTGAATCCGTGAATATGAGGTTCAGGCCTGAGGCCGCAATAGAAACATTTCTAAAAGAAGGCCAAGAAATTATTGTTCAAATAGCTAAGGAGCCGATTTCCACAAAGGGCCCTCGTATTACGAGACATATAACTCTTGCAGGTAGGCATGTGGTCTTTATGCCTTATATTGAGCATACTGGCGTTTCTAGAAGAATTGAAAGTGAAGATGAAAGGGAAAGATTAAAAGAGATTCTTGATAATATAAGACCCGAGGGGAAAGGAATAATTGCAAGAACAGCAGCGGAGGGCCAAAGCTCCAAAACTCTTAGAGCTGATTTCAATATGTTGGTTAAAATCTGGAAAGAAGTTGGGAGGAAAGCTGAAAAGGCAAAAGCTCCTTACCTCGCTTATCAAGACTTAAACTTTATTCAAAGAGTTTTAAGAGATATTACTGATGAAGACGTCCATCAAATAGTTGTAGACACTAAAGATAACCTTAAAGAAGTTGAAAAATTTATATCAAAATTTCTTCCTTCCATGAGAGGTAAAACGAGGTTATATGAAGGAGATGCTCCTATCTTTGAGCATTATGGGATAGACCTTGAAATTGAGCGAGGTCTTTCTAATAAAGTTTTCCTTCGCTCTGGAGGATCTTTAAATATAGATCAAACTGAAGCCCTAGTCTCTATTGATGTAAATACAGGGAAGTACATAGGTAGAAAGACTCTCGAGGATACGATTCTCAAGACAAACTTGGAAGCTGTCAAAGAGATCGCTTATCAACTTCGCTTAAGAAACTGTGGTGGTATCATTATTATTGATTTCATCGATATGGAAAAAGAGGAGAATAGGTTTGCAGTATATTCTGCCCTTTTGGAAGCTTTAAAAAAAGACCGGGCCAAAACAAACGTTCTTCCTATCTCAGGTCTAGGCTTAGTGGAGATGACAAGAAAAAGGACGAGAGACACCTTAACAAGAGTTATGTGTGAACCTTGCCCTTATTGTGAAGGCACGGGAAGAGTAAAATCTACTCTTACTGTTTGTTACGAACTTATTAGAGAGTTAACAAAACTGCTTAGAAAAAATAAAAACTGTAAGAAAGTTTATATTTATGCGCATCCTGAAGTCACGGCAAGGCTCTGCGGTGATGACCTTGATATTATTGACACCTTGGAAGAGAGGTTTGGCACAGCGTTAATAATCAGGTCTGAGAATAATTATCATGTTGAGCAATATGAAATCTTTTCGAGAGAATATTAGTCTTTTTTAACCCTTTATCCTTAGTTTTTGATTGCTGCTCCCTTTAAATCTGAGAAAAAGAATGCTAAGTTACACAGGCTATTTGCAGATTTAATGCTTAGCGTTGTAATAACTCGCTCTTTCCTAATAATGGGGAAGAGCTCAATTGTAAGCCAGGAGTTAAACCATGATTTACGAATTGGCCTTAGTGGCGAAAGCTGAATTACCAGAGAATGAGTTAGAAGCTCTTTCAGAAATGGTAAAAGACGTCCTTAAAGAAGGATCTGGAGAACTTTTTATAGAAGATGATTGGGGTAAATTGAACCTCGGTCAACCAACTTCTAATGGAGTTCGAAGAGGTTTCTTTAAGTACTTTATTTTCAAATTGGATCCTCAGACAAACAAAGAGTTAAACAGAAGAATCCTCATTAACGAGGGTATTTTGAAGTCACTTCTTGTTAAGCTTGGGGAGACAAAGGAACAAGATCAAATTATCAAAGCTTATAAAACACCTTATTCTAAAAAGTATAAGGGTAGCGCAACTTCTCCTTCTAGTACTGAAGAAGGTCAAGGCGGAGGAGACCTCGAGAAAGATAAGAAAAGATTCGCTAGAAGAAAGTCTTGTTGGTTTACTGCTAAGAAAATTAAAGCAGATTGGAAAGATCCAACAACATACTCTTGGCTTATTAACGAATTTGGTAAAATCTCACCTGCACGAGTTACTGGTGTAAGCAGAAGACATCAAAGAATTGTTAATAGAGCTATCAAAAGAGCAAGACAAATTGGTATGGTAAGTCACCTATCCAATAGATTAGCTGAATAGTAATTAAGAGAGACTTATTTCAGATGTCGATTGAAAAAGATAATACAGACGGAGTAGAGAATAAAGGAAACCCTAAGAAGTTGGAAAAGCTTTTTATTTTAGGTTTTTTCTCTGTTCTTTTAGCAGGAACACCATTGATTTCTCAAATTTTTGGTGCTTTTTTGCCCGTTCCGCTGTGCATGGTTTTCTTGATTTATGGAAAGAGAGCAGGGAGTCTTTTTGCTGCTGTAATAACAGCGGTTCTTCTTTTTCTACACTCTTCCACGAAGGTAACTATACCTCCTGTACCACTCATGTTGTATGGGCTGTGTTTTTCTCTCGTTATAGCTGAATTTGTTAATAGAAGAGTCCATCCTATAAGAGGGTTTCTTATAGGCGGTTTTTCACTGTTCGCAATATTGGCCTCATTTCTTTTTTTTAGCGAATTCTTTACTGATTTTTCTATTAGAGGTGAAGTTGAAAAGAATGTGATGAACTTTGCTGAGAGTTTTAAGAAGGGGCCAGGCGCCGAGGCATTATCCCAAGGGGGAGAAGGTGCTAGGCGAATTCAAGATATCGTTGATAAACCTGAGGTCTACGTCAATGAAGTTATGAATTGGATTCCATCTGCTATCTTTGCGGTTTTTTTCCTTAGCTGGTGGACTAACTTCTATCTTGTTTTAAGAAATGATTCTGTTTGGCGTTCTTCTGGCGGGAACTATCCTTTTTCCCTTGATGAATTCGTAAAGTTTAGGGTGCCAGATTTCTGTATATGGATTTTGATTTTAGCATTGAGTCTGTTTCTTGGTGGCGAATATCTACTTGGTGAACGTGCTGTCGTAATTGGTATCAACCTGTTGATAGGAGCTGGTGTTTTTTATTTTTTCCAAGGGTTTGGGCTTCTAATGGACCTTTTAAAACATATGAAAATTGTTGGAATGGTTAGAACGCTCATTTTCTTATCACTAATTCTCTTTGGAGTGCGGTCGGGATTTTTTTTAGCATTTCTAGGCGTTTTAGATAATTTCAAAGATTTTAGGAAATCTTTTAAAAAGAAAAATAATGAAGATGAAGGAGATAATTTATGAAGGTAATATTGGTTGAAAAAGTCCCAACGCTGGGAAATGTTGGGGAGATTGTGAATGTTTCCCAAGGGTATGGAAGAAACTTTTTGATTCCAAATAAAAAAGCCGTACTTGCTGATGATGCACACAAGTCGGAGTTGGAAAATAGCAAGAAAAGACTTAAAAAGAAGATGGAAGAAGAGATGAAAGAAGCTCTTGCCGTCAAAAAGAAGTTAAATGGTGTGAACCTTGAGTTGGTTAAAAAGGTTGGAGCATCAGGGAAGCTTTTTGGAACTGTTACAACAAGTGAACTTTCAAAGCACTTAGGTGAGAAGGGAATTGTTGTAGAAAGAAGAGTGCTTTCAGTTTCTGACCCTATTAAGAAAGTTGGTAGCTACACAGTTAAAGCTAAGCTTTTTACAGATATTGAGGCAGAGTTTTCTGTAAAAGTTGTTATGGATCCTAAGCAAGCTGAAGAGCTAAAAGCCAAACAAGAGAAAGCTAAGAAAGATGCTGAAAAGAAAAAAGAAGCTCAAGATGCTAAAGAAGAAAGCCCAAAAGAAGAAAGTAGAGAGCTAACTGAGGAAGAAAAGCTCAAAGCTGAAGCTGATAAAGTTTTAAGATCTTAAGTTTATTTTGATTTTCAAAAAATTAATTCAATAAAGGCGCCCACTTACCAAAGCCAGAGCTTTGGTAGGCGGGCGAATTTGTATGGAAGATAAGAGAGAGCTCCCTAGAAACACTTTAGCCGAGAAATCTTTAATAGGCTGCCTTATTATTGATGGAAGGGTTTTTGATGAAATTACAGACTTTTCTTTGGAGAGAAGTGACTTTTACCATTCTGCTTATGGAATAATTTTTGAAAGTCTCAAAGAACTATCTGAAGAAAACAAGCCAATTGACTATATTACACTCTCTTCAAAGCTAGGTGAAATGGGACAATTGGAGGCCATTGGTGGAAATGCTTTTTTAGCAGAAATTTCCGAAGATGAAGCTTCCATTGCTAATGCTCCCTACTACGCTAAAGTTGTTAAAGAAAAATCCACTCTAAGAAAAATTATCCAGACGGCCATGAAAGTGTCCCAAGAAGGTCTTTCATACAGCGGTAAGGTGGAAGACTTTGTTCAAACTGTTGAGGCTCAATTTTTTGGATTGACCCAAGATTCTCGCGTAGAAGGAATGAAAAGGCTAAACTCCTGTTTGAAGGATAATTTAAAGGAGTTAGAAGATACTTCAAGAACTCCTGGTGAAATATCAGGACTTTCAACGGGCTACCCTAAGCTGGATTCCCTTTTATTAGGTATGCAGCCGGGTCAATTGATCGTATTAGCTGCAAGACCTGCTATGGGGAAAACCTCATTGGCCATGAATATTGCAATTAATACTTGTGAAGGTGCAGGCTTACCCGTTGCAGTTTTTTCTTTGGAGATGCTTGCATCTGAGCTAAGTATGAGACTCCTTACTGGTAAGGCCAAGGTTGACTCGAGAAGAATTAGGAAAAAAGAGTTCCTAGACAATGACCTGAGAAATATTGGAATGGCCATTAAAGAGCTTTCTTCTTTACCTATTTTTATCAATGATTCCGCAGTTTCTATTCTTGATGTCAAAAGTCATTGTCGACGGATAAAAGCTGAACATGGTTTAGGTCTAATTATCATTGACTACCTCCAACTTTTAAAATCCCATACGAATAACCCTTCTAGGGAGCAGCAGATTTCTGAGATGTCTAGGGGCTTAAAAGAATTGGCCAAGGAGTTAGAGTGTCCAGTCATTACTCTTTCTCAGTTAAATAGGGGTGTTGAAACAAGACCAGAAAAGCGGCCTAATGTTTCCGACCTCAGGGAATCAGGGGCAATTGAGCAAGATGCTGACATTGTAATGATGGTGTATAGAGATGAGGTTTATAGACCTGACACTAAGGATAAAGGTATTGCAGAAATCATCGTTGGAAAAAATAGGTCTGGTGAGACAGGAACAGCAAAGTTGGCTTGGGTAGGTTCATACACAAGCTTCGAAAATCTGGCTTTTGAGCCCAAAGAGTTTTAAAAAGCTTTAAGGAAAGTTATTTTGAAATTCAATTATTCTAAAGACGATATATGGTCATTAATTCCTTTGAAAAAAGAAAGGTCTTTTATCCATTTTTCAAAACCTTCCAAGGTTTTTGTGTACACAAAAAAAGTAAAAAGAAGCCTTTTAAGTGGCTTTGAGGAATGCGTTTCCCTTTCTGAAATAAGAGATACTTTTCGTAAACTTTCTCTGAAAGATAGTTGTGAAAAGCCCGTTTTATTTCACCTTTTTTATGAGGCACATTGTATTTTTGATGAGAACCTTGATCACATATCAGAAAATGATATTTTGTTAATCGAGCTTCATTTTGAAAAAGCAATTTCTATTAAGCTTTCCCAAGAGGATTCATTTAAAAAGAAAATAAACCTAAAGAGAGTAAAATCGGACCTCACTTTTAAAAATTATGATAAGTCTTTTAATAAAGTATATGAACACCTTTTAAGGGGGGATTGTTACCAAATTAATCTGACTTTTCCATCTCTTTTTAGTTTCAATAAAGAAGTAGAACCTCATAATTTTGTTAAAAACCTTTGGAAGAATAGTGAAGCAATAGGTGACTATGGTCATTGTACTTGGCTAGGCCCTTTGAATAGACTTTTATTAAGTAATACTCCGGAGTGTTTATTCCATCTAAAAAAGAAAGGAGATGATTTAAACATATATAGTATGCCTATAAAGGGAAGCCTAAAAATTTCTAAAGAAAAGGATAAGAAAAAGGACTGGGAAAAGTTACAAAGTTCGAAAAAGGACCAAGGCGAGCTTTTTATGATCTCGGATATGTTGAGAAATGACTTATCTAAAATTAATAACCCCTATTCTCGTGTTATCAAAAAAAAGATACCTTTGTGGGTGCCTGGGATCCTTCATCAATACTCCCTAATAGAAGTAAGTTTAGAAAAAAGTACCTCTCTCTTTGATGTTTTGAATGCGGTTTTTCCGGGTGGAAGTATAACGGGTGCTCCAAAAAAGAAAGTTATTGGCCTTCTTAAAAAACTTGAATCTCCTAACCCTAGGGGGTTTTATTGTGGATCTACAATTCTTTTGCACAAATCAATGATCGCAGCTTCTATAAATATTCGTTCTTCTGATATTTGTTTTGAAAAAAAGAGTTTAAAGTACTCGACAGGCAGTGGAATTACTTTATTGAGTAATTCAAAGGAAGAATTTAAAGAGTTGGAACTCAAAGAAAGTAGCGTCTTGGGTCTCTTTTAGACTTCGCTGGGAAACGAGAAAAAATTGACACATCTTAAAATTCCTTACAATGCACCTCGTATTGATTCATAAATTTGACAGTTTTTGATTCTTATCGTTATGATCAACTTGACGCTTGGTGAAAGCAAGAAACCTAGGAATTGGTTTTAAGATTACAAAGGAGTGTATATGGATATCCCAAGTAAGGACATTAAGAATGCCTTGAATGGAAATTGCGCTTTAAAAATAGATGACCGCCAAGAAAAAATTCAAATGAGCTCCCTCTCAAATCTTACTGGCTTTCCAGTTGATTACATAAAAAAAGAATTAGTGTTGGATGAAGAAGAAGTGACTCTTGAGCAATTAAGAGAGCATATGATGGTTTTTTTAAACTCCAACTTCGAAGGATCCATTCCGGATATAAACACGGAAAATCAGTAGATTTTAAAAATAACCTGTCATATTTACTTGCATTTCACATAGGCAAAAGTTGCCTCTCATAATGTTCAATGAAAAAAATTAATTGTTTCTCATTGGTTCCGATTAGAGGGATAGGAACTAATTTAGAGGAACTACTATGGATATATCCACAGTCATTGGTTTAGTTGTTTGTATAGCAGCCGTTTTAGGGACGATCTTAACAGCTTCAGGTCTTGGGGCTTTTATTGATATACCCAGTCTTCTGACAGTTGTTTTTGGAATGGTTGGGGCCACATTTATTAAATGGCCTTTAGAGGTTGTTCTCTCTATTCCAACTTTTTTCTTAAAGGCAATCTTTTTTTCTCCGGCGGATCCAAAATCTACAATTGATGAGATTGGAAATTTAGCTGAGACTGCAAGGAGAGAGTCTATTTTTGCCCTTGAAAAGGTTCCTATTGACGACCCTTTCTTAAAAAAAGCGATGACCCTAGCTGCTGATAACCGTCCTCCTGAAGTCATAAGTGCAATTTTACAACTTGAAATTGATGCCATGGTTGAAAGACATAGGATGGGTTCTGACCTTTTTGGCGGAGTTGCTGAAGATGGCCCGGCTTTTGGAATGATTGGAACACTTATTGGTTTGGTTATCATGCTTGGTAACTTACAAGACCAGTCAGCTATTGGACCTGCTATGGCCATTGCACTTTTGACTACATTTTATGGCTCATTGATTGCAAACATTGCAGGTAACCCTATTAAATCGAAGCTTGCCTTTAGGTCAAAGCAAGAGGCAACTAAAATGTCCATCATAATTGCTGGAACCCTAGGTATTGTGGCGGGTGAAAACCCAAGGCTTATTAAAGAAAAACTAAGTTCGTTTCTTCCTCCAGCTCAAAGAGAAGTTGAGGATGCTGGAGAATAAGTTAAGGATTTAAGGTATGGCAGAAGAAGCAGAAGGAGAAGAAGGAGCAGGCGGCGGAGACGGTGGAGGCTCAGAAGAGCCGGAGTGTCCGGAATGTGAGATATGTGTTCCCGGTCTTCCTGGATGGATGGGTACATTTTCAGATCTTGTAACACTTCTTTTGACATTTTTTGTCCTTCTTCTTTCATTTGCGAAGACTGAGTCAGCGAAGTATGAAGCAGCTTTGGGTTCTTTAAGAAATACTTTTGGTGGAAATGTTTTAAAACATGGTGAAATTATTCATCGAGGTAAATCTGCCGACAATGCACCTACCATGATTGAAGCTGAACAACCGGTTAAACCTTTTCCTATCGATTTCTTAACAATGGAAGGATTATTAAACAAGCATGAGGTTAATAGAGAATCTGATGAAGTTCTCAATGTGATGAAACAAGACTTAAGAGAATATTCTCTTACCGATAATGCAGAGATTTATGAATTACCAGAGGGAATTAAGGTAAGAATAAAGGATCGTATTTTATTCAAGAAAGGGTCTATAAAGATCCAACAGATTTCAATAGAAGTCTTTGATAGATTAGTACAGCTTTTAAGAGCAAAGGATTGGAATATATTTGTCGAGGGTCACGCTAGCCTTGGTGAGACTTCGCTAGACGGAAAGTTGGATGCCTTTAACCTTTCTTCTTACAGAGCTGCAGGGGTTACAAGGGCCTTAATAAAAAGAGGAGTTAGACCATCAAAGATAAGCACTGTATTTTATGGAGATACGAGGCTTTTCCGTTATAATGATGGTGGACAACCAGATCAAGTCCAAAGTCGGCGGGTAGAATTTTTACTAAGAAAAACCGATTTGAGGACACCAGGTAAAAAGGTTGAATCACAATAAGTAAAGTATTTTATATTTGGAAAAGTATGAGTTTAGAAAAAGAAATAAAATTATCAGTATTACAAACATATGAGACTTTTGAAGACTTATTGTTAAATTTATTTGGAGCTTCGAGAAGAGAAATTAAGAAGTTCATTTTAAATAAGAAAGTTCTAAAAAAAAAATCATTGCTAAATCAGAAGTAAGTCTTCCCATTGATATTGTAAATAGAAAAATGATTTACCCCATCTATGAGGGACCAAAGATCGATGTTCTTTATGAAGACTCTAATTGTATTATTCTGAATAAATCGCCAAGTACCCATTCTCATCCATTGAAGTATAACGAAAAAGATAATTGCCTAAGTTTTTTAAGAGAAAATAATTACTTCGAAGCTTTAAAAGTAAATGAATATAATATGGATAGAGGTTTATTGTATCGTCTTGATTATGGAACATCAGGCGTTTTGATTTTGGTTAAAAAGGAAAAGGATTACTTATGGTTAAGAGAAAAATTTAATAATTTAGTTAAAGAAAAATCTTACTTATCTATTGTGGAAGGAAATTTTAAAGGTGAGGGTGAATATAACTCTTTCCTGCGTCCTTCATTAAAGCATGGAAAAAAAATGGTTGTTTCTGATCACAAAGAAAGAAAATTCATTAAAGAAACTATGGAAGGTAAGATATTGATAAAGAAAATTCATTATAACTCTGAAAAAAACTGTTCACTTCTAATGGTAAAGTTGAAAACAGGTCTTAGGCATCAAATAAGAGCTCAGTTATCTTATTTAGGTTATCCTATCCTAGGAGATGAATTGTATGGAGGAAGTTCTTCATTAAGAATTTTTTTGCATGCCTTTTATTATGAAATTCCTTTAAAAGAAGGGGTGATTATAAAAGGAAAAGCTAGAAATGCTTATTTATTTGATAAGTTCTTTAACCTTGACCGTTTTTTTGAAGTGATTAAGGATTAGCCTTTTATTTTTCATTGTTGTGAATTTAACTAAATCGTCTCCGAAAATAGCTGCTTTAATAATAATCTTTTCTGAATTAACGATAAAACGTGCTAAGGTAACATTTTCTAATGTATCGACAGGAGAACTTTTCGCCGTAAAAATAATATCATTAGCTAGTTCTCTATAAAGGTATGCCTGAAAGTTTTTTTGATTCTTTAAACTTTTAAGAGACTTCTCTATTTCAATTGTTAGAATATTTTTTTCACAAGAGGTTGACCAATTTTTTGGGACTCGACGTTTTAAGTTTACAAGGACAGCTCTGCAAGAGGTTGCTTTCAGAATCTCTGCTTTTTCAGATAAATTAATTATTTTTTTTTCTTCCAATTGATGAATTAGAAGATATGTAAGGAGGAAGGCGATAGGCAAAATAGGTTTTTTAATTAATTTGTTTATAAACATAGATTTATTATGGCAGGTCGTAATAGAAAAATCACTAAAGTAAGAAAAAAAAATAGCCGACAGATTTAGTCAGAGTGTCCATCAGAAAGGTAAGGTCTAAATGTTAGAAAATTTCTCATATGAAAAGTCTTTTTGGAAAGTTTTAACTTACTTGGATAATCTTGAGGAAGAAATTACAGTAGAGGATTTGGCGATTCTTTTAGGCATAGAAAAGGATTTAGTTTTTCGAGGGATTCAATTCTTTGAAAGGTTTAATATTGAATATAAGTGTGTAAGAAGAGGGTCAAAAACTATTATTTACCCATTCCCAAGTCAAATTAATATGTCTATATCCCTCTCTTTGACTGAATGGCTATCATTGGAAAATTACCTACCTAAAAATGGATTTGAAAGTTCAAACTTTACAGTAAATAAGAGTAATGGAAGCCATAAAAATATTCAAAAAAACTTTTTTGAAATACTTAATTTTGAAAAAAAGAAAGAAAAGTTGATTAGTAAAATCAGGTCTGATTGTAAAGAACACTATGAAGTCATTAGCTCCATTGAAAAGGCCCTTAGAGATGGTTCTTGGGTAAATGTTGAGCTTCTTAATTCAAATAAAGAAGAAATTTTTCCAAGAAGCTTGAGCTATGTTGATGGAAATCTTCACTTTATAGGTGAAGAGAAAAAAGATAGATGTCTTGTTTATGTAAACACAAAGGAAATTCAATCAATTAATTTAATTTGTGGAGAAGATTATAAAAAGAACTTCTCCCTGAAAGAGGTTAATGACTTTATAAACTCACTTAGGCACATGGGGGGTAAAGAGTTAAGAGTTGTTTTAAAGTTTTATACTAATGACGTGAACTTAACTCCCCCAATAAACTTTTACGATCAGCCTTACGTTACCTACTCATCTGATGGAAGCTTGATTTGGTCTGCTTCCTTGGAGCTGGGGAATGATTTATTTGAGTGGCTATTAAAAAATGATAATCAAGTAGAAATTATCGATCCGTTTTTTTTAAGAAAAGAACTTGATGATTACAAAAACCATAAACTGAAAGATAGCAAAAAAGCATCTTAAAAATTAAATAATTCCTTCAATGCTTTTCATGATGACCTGTAATTATGAAGGCCAGGGGCTGGCCTTCTCTAAAAGAAATATTTTCAAGATTATTGTACGAGTGGAGCTTCTGATTGTGACTGAGAGGAAAGGAAGTTTGTTTCGCTTATTTCCTCTGATTCACTAGTTCCTTCAAGTTCTTTAATATAACCAGTAAAAGTACCTTCTTTTGATCTAATAATTTTGTTTAAGAATGCCGTGTCGCCCTCTGCTCCAGCTTTCTTCTCTTTTTCATGAAGAACTTGCATAAGAGTTTTATATGTAATTTCAGTATTCGTCTTTTTTTCGATGACCTCTACATCAGAGCCTTCTTTAATAATTTGCGCAAGCTCGTGAAGTGTAACATAACAACTACCCTGAGTGTCATAAAGTTTCCTGTTAGAGTACCTCTTAATGATTCTAGTCTGAGTGCTTTGTGTGTCCATATGTCTCACTTCCCCTTAAAAGATTTGTAATTTTCCTAGAGGTATTAATGACATAATTGGATTGAGTAATGCAAGAGGAAAGGTCAATAATACTGCCTTTATATTTGTTTTTTCTTTTTTTTTAATATTTTGCAAGATTAATTTGGTTGTGCGGCTAAAGGTACTTTTCGTCAAAATGAATGTATTTTTATTCCATTAATTGGGTCTGAGTTTTTACCGACGCAGCATGGATGATTTGGAAAATTTCATCAACATAATCTTCGGGAAGGTTGATTTCATTTCCCCAAAGGACTCTTTGATCAATTAATTGATCCAATCTGCTTTTTTGAAGAGCAGTAATATTTTTTTTAACTTTTTCTTTACCTATATCATGAACAATATTCATTCTAACCTTGAGGATGTCCAAGAGCTCTTTGTCTAAGGCATCAATTTTAGAGCGTAGTGAGCTTAATTTGTCACCAAAGCATTGGTCGTTGGTAAATTCTTTTCTGTAGTGAAGCATTTGGAGAATCTCTTCCAAATGTTTTGGTGTGACTTGCTGTTTGCGATCACTTAAAGCGCTATCTGGGTCAGGATGGGTCTCAATCATTAACCCTTCCATGGCCATATCAAAAGCTTTTTGGCCAATATCAAGTATTTTGCCTCTATCTCCTGTGATATGACTCGGATCGCAAATTAAAGGAAGTCCTGGTACTTTTTGTCTGATTTCAATGGGAATTTTCCAGTAAGGCTCATTTCTGTATTGGGATGGCCTTGCCGTAGAAAAACCCCTATGAATGCCTACTAATTTAGTGATTCCCTTATTTAAAAACCTTTCAATTGCCCCCACCCATAGTGAAAGGTCCGCATTGATTGGATTCTTTATCATGACAGGAGTATCTTTTCCTTCAAGAGAATCAGCTATGTTTTGTATAAGAAAAGGGTTTACAGTTGTGCGTGCGCCGACCCAAAGGATATCCACATCGTGATCGAGGCAAGCTTTTACGTGATCAGGGTTGGCCACCTCAGTGCAAGTAAGAAGCCCGGTTTCTTTTTTCACCTTCTGAAGCCATTTAAGACCCTTTATGCCAATCCCTTCAAAAGTATTTGGTCTGGTTCTAGGCTTCCATATACCGGCCCTAAAAACCTTTACCTTATTAATTTTTTTGACAGAGTGTGCAGTGGATAACACTTGTGCTTCAGTTTCAGCGCTACAAGGTCCAGCGATGACAAGGTAATCGTTAAATGGTAGCCATTGACTGATAGGTGTTATTTTCACGTATTAATTTCCTTCAACTAGTCGCGTTCATTTATAAAGGATTCATAGCGTCTTGAGAAGGGTTAAAAAGAGAATAGGTTGAAAGTTTATATGAAATATTTAAAGTCTCTCTCTGAAAAGTTCACAAAAAGGGTAATGGCTTGTCCTTCGTGTCAAAGGAAGATACGTATTCCAGTAAGGCCAGGAAAAACCTTGAGGGTAACCTGTCCAAGTTGCCTTTGTATGTTTGATGTTTCTTTTAAAAATAAGTTTTTCTCAGGAAGCCAACAAAGTTTATTTATAGGTAAAATCAAACAAAAATTATTGAGTTTAAAAATAAATAAGACGAGCATCATAGGTTTATTTGCCGCTCTCATTTTGGGGCTTTATTTGATAAATTTTCTTTTATCTAAAGGAAGCCGCAAC
>CEUM01133685.1_pt1 | contig 27405 bp, 22 predicted proteins | sample 356421 | NCBI WGS metagenome assembly CEUM01 (sample SAMEA2622716, study PRJEB7988) | marine metagenome | biome: marine biome (ENVO:00000447); feature: surface water layer (ENVO:00002042); material: "saline water (ENVO:00002010), including plankton (ENVO:xxxxxxxx)" | depth 5 m
TTTCCAACCTTGCCCGATCCATTGGCGAGGGTGACTACGGTACCCGTCTGCGCGTGGTGCCCGGCAGTGAGTTCATGCCGCTGGCACAATCCATCAACGGCATGGCCCAGTCCATCGAGCGCAATGTTCGCGTCATTCGTGATCAGAAAGGACAACTGCAGGCCATCTTCGAGGGAATGCGCGAAGGAGTCATGTCGCTGGATGCAAGCGGCAGGATCGAGTCCTTCAACTCGGCCCTGGATACCATGTTCAACCTCGCAGATAGTTCGATTGGCCGAACCCCCATCGAGGTGACCCGCCGTTTCGAGATTCAGGACTTGGTGGACGCCATCAAGGCCAACCCTGACGAGGGGGCTCGCTCCATTCAGATCGAACTGATGGATCGCACGGTGGAACTGAGCGCTGTGCCGTCCCTTGATCATCAGGGCGAGGCCAAGATTATTCTGGTATTCCATGACATCACGGAAATGAAACGCAGCGAGAAGGGGTTGAAGGACTTTGTCGCCAATGCCTCTCACCAGTTGCGTACACCGTTGACCTCCATCAAGGGCTATGCGGAAACATTGATCGACAACCCGCCGTCCAAGCCCGAGGACGCAAAGTTCTTCCTTGAAATCGTACTCAAGAATGCCGATCACATGGACAAGGTCATTTCGTCCATGCTGGCGCTGGCAAAGTCCGAGCAGATGGGCAAGCAGTTGAAGCTGGCCCCCGTATCCGGGCGTGAGTTCCTGAACAGGACGGTGGCGGACGTCACCCCATGGGCAGCCGAGCGCGGCATTACCTTTAGAATACAAGCTCCCGAGGACGACATGTATGTCATGGCGGAACCGGACGGCCTGCTGCACGTTTTTCATAATTTACTCAACAACGCGGTAAAATACAGCCCGGACAACGGTAAGGTTACCGTTAGTGCCGAGGATGATGGAGAATCCATCGTGTTCTGTATTGAAGACCAGGGGCCGGGCATATCGCGCGAGCACTCCACCAAGGTCTTTGAGCGCTTTTATCGCGTGGACGAGAATACTATCGACAGTTCTTCCGGCAGCGCCGGACTAGGTTTGGCAATTTGCCGCCGCATTGTGCGGAATTTAGGCGGTGAAATCTGGCATGACGGATACGGTGAAGACATCCGCGGAGCCCGGTTCTGCTTCAGACTGAATAAATCTGGACCACCGGCCTAAGTAAACTCTTAGCAAAAGCCCTCGAAAGAGGGGTAACCAAATGGACATCTACGATCTGTTCTTTTTCATGTCTCTGGGCGCCGGCTTCCTCATGGCGTTCAACCTGGGGGCAAACGACGTGGCAAACTCGATGGCTTCCGCTGTTGGAGCGCGGGCCATCACGGTGAAGCAGGCGGTATTCATCGCCAGTATCCTGAACTTCACCGGTGCTGTTTTTCTGGGGTCCCATGTGACCTCGACCATCAGCAAGGGGATCATCAACCCGTCAGCGATATCAGACCCGAAGATCATCATGATAGGGATGTTCGCGGCGCTATTGGCAGCAGCCATATGGGTGCTCATAGCGACGCTCACATCACTCCCCGTATCGTCAACCCACTCCATTGTGGGAGCGATCATGGGGTTCGGCCTGGTTGCCGGCGGCCCCAGTGTGGTCAACTGGCTCAAGATGGGTGGTATTGTCATGTCGTGGATCATCTCCCCGTTCTTTGCGGCAGGCATCGCGTTCTTCATATTTTCGCACATCCGAAAATATATTCTGTATAAACACCACTTCATCCAGCAGGCCAAGCGATGGGCTCCTATCTGGATCTCGCTGGCCTTTTTCCTTATCTGCCTGTCCTTTCTTTACAAGACTCCCGTAGGCAAGGGGCTTGGTTTGCATTGGGGTTCGGCCCTCCTGTTTGCCGGGTGTCTTGCGGTGCTGGCCTGGTTGCTCGCCAGGTTGTTTGTCAATCGGATTGTCATCAACGAAGAGGAAGGCGCTGAAGGTGTTGAGCGGATTTTCCGCAAGATGCAAGTGGGTACTTCCTGCTATGTTGCCCTGTCTCAGGGTGCGAATGATGTTGCCAACGCCATCGGTCCTGTGGCAGCCATCTATCTGATTGCCAAGGAACATCAATTGCTGGCTCAGGCAGATGTTCCGCTCTCCATGCTGATCCTTGGCGGTGTCGGTATTGCCGTCGGTATCAGCCTGCTGGGGCACAAGGTTATGGGAACAGTGGGAACAAAGATCACCACGCTGACCAACACCCGCGGTTTCTCCGTGGATCTCGGTGCGGCTTCCACTGTCCTCGTGGCATCCAATCTCGGGTTGCCCGTTTCCACCACGCACGCTGCGGTCGGTGGTGTCGTGGGTGTCGGCCTGGCCCGTGGTTTCCATGCTGTGGATTTCCGGGTGTTGCTGCGAATAGTCACCTACTGGATCGCCACGGTGCCAATCGCCGCACTGACCAGCATAGTAATCTTTGTGCTGTTGAAATGGCTGTGTTATAGCTAAAACGAATTTAACGATTTTCCAAAGAGGTTATATAAACATGTCTCTCAAACTTCCTTTGTTCGGCCTCCTCGCCAAGCGTAGCCCCATGGATGGTCTTGTCGAACACTACGACAAGATTGCCGAATGCATCGCTACCATTGATGAATCGCTCGAATGCTACGTTTCCGGCGGCGTTTGCCGTGAATTCGAGGAGTTGACTCGGACCATTGATGCCATTGAGAATCACGCCGACATCATCAAGCGTAATATCCGCAACCATCTGCCCAAAGGGCTGTTCATGGCTGTGGAGAAACCGCTGTTCCTCAATTACACAAAGTTCCAGGATAACATTCTGGATTCGGCTCAGGATGCCCTGCACTGGTTGGCCATGCGCAAGGTGGATATCCCGGAGGAAATTCAGAAGGATCTGATCTTCCTTCTGGATGGTGTGTCCAAAACCACTGTGTTGCTTGGACCGGCGCTGAAGGCGACCATTGCCCTGGTTCACGGCGAATCCGTTGATCGCGACGGCACCAAGGCGTGTTACCGCAAGGTTCGTTCCGAGCGTGATTCGGTTCGCAAGCTCAAGAACAATCTGCACAAGAAAGTGTACGCCATGGATCTGGATTTCAAAGACATCTACCAGATCATGCACTTCATCGACTGCCTTGATGACATGTGCCACAACACCGAGAACTGCGCTGACCATCTGCGGGCCATGATCGCTCGCTAGGTTCTGCTCTTCGCATTTTAGGAACCCTCCGTGTCCGAGAAGGATGCGGAGGTTTTTTTTGTGTCCATATCCGATGCTGCTGGTGTTTTGGATGTTTGGTGTGCTTGTCAAAGGGGTACAACTCTCCACAACTGGGATGGTGTGTATTATCCCATCAGTATGTGTTCAGAGCTACCTTGATACACCTTTGAAATGGCCTGCGATTTGTCTGCCTTTGAGTAAAAACATTTTTTGCTTGAAAACGATTTTCAAAATCAATATATTCCAAACCCGACACAAAAAGCGCACCAAACAGGCGAGAAAGGTATGAAAGAAGCAATGAACTCCACTTGGCGATGTACATGTCCGGCCGGTCTGATTCCGGTCGGAATACACCAACCAAAAGGAGTGACCATGAGTAATTTGCAAAGGCTTGGCATGTTGAACCGTGAGGCGATGAAGGCGTTCAATTGCGGCAAGGTCGAGGATGCGATGTTTCAACTGATTCAGGCCGGACGCCTTGCCCGTCGCATGGAATCACCGTTGCACGAGGCCAAGATTCGCAACAACATTGGCTTGGTCCATCAGGGCAGCGGTAATGTGGAAGAGGCTCGAATATCGTTTCGATTGGCGCAGAAATCAGCTGTCGATGGAGCGGGCGAAGGCACTGTGTTGCATAAAGTGATCGCCCGAAACCTTCAGCGCCTGGAACAGGAAGCCCAAGGAAGACGAGTTGATGCTGCTTGATCCCCAATCCCCGACAGCGGCCACTTCGTTGTCGGGGAAACGTCAGTGCCGGGATGCGACCCATGTCGTAACCACGATTATACACCAGATGGCGGAATCGCTCGGGAACGCCATTGATGCCAAGGATCCGCACACCTCGCTTCATTCAGCGGAAGTGGCCGAGATAGCCCGGGCTCTGGCCTTGAGCATGGGGGTGTCTCCTGCCGAGGCGGATGTCATTCATGTGGCCGGGCATCTGCATGACATCGGCAAGATTGGAGTACCGGATTCCGTCTTGCGAAAACAAGGTCCCCTGACCACTGCCGAGTGGTCTTCCATTCGTCAGCACCCGGAGTCCGGCGCAGCCATTCTTCGTCCTGTGCAAGAACTGAATAGCCTTGGTGTGGTCGATATGGTGCTGCATCACCATGAGCGATACGACGGAAAAGGGTATCCGGCTCGGCTTGCGGGATCGCAAATTCCACTGGGCGCACGGATTATTGCCGTGGCCGACTCCTTGTCTGCCATTTTGCAGAACCGACCGTACCGGGAGGCCCGGGATTTTGATGCGGCAGTTGCGGAAATCCGACGCTGCTCCGGAACCCAGTTTGATCCTCGGGTGGTTGAAGGCTTGTGCAGAACAGTGGATACGATCAGAACAATCATCACCACCATGAATGTGGAAAAGCAGTACGGGTAGGAATACAAAAATTTGTTCTCATACAGCGTCAAGTGAGTGGGAGTTGAAAAATTTGAACTGTTGGCAGATCGGGAAAAGCTGATAGTCTGTATGGATCTTTCTCGTAACTGACTAAAATAATGTGGAAAATTTTTTATTTAAATAAGTGGTAAGTGTTGGCATGCAATCTGCTAATAAAGAAGCATCTTCCTTTTATTTGCACCGAGAAATATCACAGGCCTCCGCAAGGAGGCCTTTCTCGTTTCTGGCACTGGATTTTAGTATCAAATCAACGTAGCTTCTCTGTCCTGATAATCGTGACACTTTTCGCCAAATGTAAGGATATATGGATATTGGATTTAAGCGCATCGTAAGCATGCTTTTACACGCATGCGTCATCATGCTTCTCTCATCGCACTCGGCCTTAGCCGAGAAGAGGCTGGTCGTCATGACCGAACTGGCGGGTAGTTCCGCATTTCTTCAGGACGGTAAACTCGACGGGCAGGCTGTTGAGATCGCCCGGGAAATCATGCGGCGTACGGGCGATACCGCTGAAGTCGTGGTTATGCCTTGGGCCAGAGGGTATGAGACATTACAGACGAGGCCCAATACCGTATTGCTGTCGACTTCCCGCACGGCCGAGCGCGAAAACCAGTTCCATTGGGTTGGTCCCATATTGAAACTGCAATGGGTTATGGTCGGTTTGAAGGGGGCTAACATACAAATCTCCTGTCTGGACGATGCCAAAAAACTCAACGCTATTGGTACCTATATCAATGACGCCCGAGATCAGTTTCTTGTCCGAAAAGGGTTCACCAATTTGGATAGAGCCACCAATGGCTTGTTGAATTACAAAAAACTGCTCCATGGAAGGGTCGACGCGATTATCTCTTCTGATCTTGCCGTGTTGTCCGCCTCCAGGCAGTTGGGGGTTCACCCCGAATTGTTCAAGGTCCTGTTTTCAATAAAAGACATGGATGTGTACATTGCCATTTCAGATGGAACTTCCATGCAGAAAGTTAAAGCATGGCAGGATGCCTTCCAGAGCATGCAGGCTGATGGGGCGTATCAGGCGATTCAGCAGAAATGGTATCCGTTTTTGTCCGAACAATAGTACGAGGCCCTGTGGCTGAATAGGTACCACTCCCTTTCCCCAACTGCCCCATTCTTCCGTTGAATTCTGATTTAAGCGAAAAATGCCCTGCCCGAACAAGTCGGACAGGGCATTGTGCTTTGTATGAGTGTGTTCCTACTTTTCGTACACTGCACCCCGGGAGGCAGAGGTGACGAGTTTGGCGTAGCGTCGCAGGAACGGAGATTTCACTTCCTTGACTACAGGCTTGAATTCCTTTCTGCGCTGTTCCAGTTCAGCCTCGTCAACTTTCAGGTTGATGGACCGACCGGGGATGTCGATTTCGATGGTGTCCCCTTCACGGATCAGACCAATGGGGCCACCGGCTGCGGCTTCGGGCGAGACATGCCCAATGGCTGCACCACGGGTTCCGCCGGAGAAACGTCCATCGGTGATCAGCGCTACGGACTCGCCCAGTCCCATGCCGGAAATGGCTGAGGTGGGGGTGAGCATCTCGCGCATGCCGGGGCCGCCCTTGGGGCCTTCGTAGAGGACAACCACGACATCGCCGGGCTTGATCTGGTTGCCCAGAATAGCTTCCACGCTTTCCTCTTCAGAGTTGAAAACACGGGCCTTGCCGGTGTTGCGCATCATCTCGGGGGCAACGGCGGATTGTTTTACGCAGCAACCTTCCGGAGCGATGTTGCCGTACAGGATGGCGATGCCGCCTTCCTCCGAATACGGATTGTCGATGGGGCGGATGATTTCGTTGTTGGTGACCTTGGCTTCGAGAGCTTCGAGATTCTCGCCAAGAGTCTTGCCGGTGACTGTCATGACATCAAGGTTGAGCAGGTCTTTTTTGACCAGCTCGGACATGACCGCCGGGATGCCGCCAGCCTCTTCCAGGTCTTCCATGTAGTGGGGACCGGCCGGGGAGAGCTTGCAGAGGTTGGGGGTCTTCATGCTGATCTCATTGAACATTGCCAGATTGAGATCGAGACCGGCTTCTGCGAACAGGGCGGGCAGGTGCAGGGTGGTGTTGGTGGAACAGCCAAGGGCCATGTCCATTGCCACGGCATTGTGCACGGATTTTTCGGTGACGATGTCACGTGGGCAGATATTCTTTTCGAGCATCTCCATCACCTGCATGCCAGCCTTTTTTGCGAGGCGGGTGCGGGCGGACATCACGGCAGGGATAGTGCCGTTGCCGGGCAGGGCCAGACCAATGGATTCGGAAAGACAGTTCATGGAGTTGGCCGTGAACATGCCTGCGCAGGAACCGCAGGTCGGACAGGCAGACTCCTCGTAGGTGGTCAGTTCCTCTTCGGTCATGGTTCCGGCTTTGACCTTGCCGACGCCCTCAAAAACCTTGATCAGATCCGCGGTCTTGTTCCGACCGGCCAGCATGGGGCCGCCGGAAACGATAACAGCCGGGATGTTCAGTCGAAGGATCGCCATGAGCATACCGGGGACGATCTTGTCGCAGTTGGGAATGCAGACGATGGCGTCAAAGGGGTGGGCCGTGGCCATGAGCTCGACGGAATCAGCGATGATCTCGCGGCTGGGCAGGGACATTTTCATGCCCTCATGGTTCATGGCGAGGCCGTCACAGACGCCGATGGCGGGAAATTCCATGGGTGTACCACCGGCAATGCGAATGCCGGTCTTCACCGCTTCGGTAATGGTGTCTAGATGCACATGACCGGGAATAATCTCGTTGGCGGCGTTACATACGCCGATAAGCGGCCTGTCCATTTCCTCCTTGGACAATCCGGTCGCGTAAAGCAGCGAACGGTGCGGTGCCTTTTCCAATCCTCCAGTCATCTTCTTACTGCGCATCAAGGGACTCCTTCTCTCTAATGATAATTCGGAGGGGTAGTTCACCCTGAATGGAGCCATGTGTCAACTTGTTTGGTTGAGCAATCAATGTTTGATCGATGACAACCAATCTCTTCGCATTTGGATATGATTTGCATAACTGGCCGAACACACGTGGCTTTTGCTCCTGATCCTTGACGAGTGCACACCTGTCGCGATTCTTCGTGGATTGTGGTATTAATGAGGTGTGCCCAAATGACCAGTAACAAAGGGGGAGCCATGCCCGGATGCGGACCCGGATGCGGGTGTGCCGAAAAGCGGCATAATCTGACCAAGGCAGTCGCCCATATCGAACGCGACCCGGTTTGCGGCCGAAAGGTCAACCGGCTCAATAACGATACCCAGCGCATTGTTCAGGCTGACGGCGAATACTTTTTCTGTTCGACCAAGTGCATGACTAAGTTCGTGAACAATCCTTCGAAGTACACGGAAAAGAAGAAGGGGTTGCTCGGCCTGCTTGGTATTCGCTGATCGTTGCAAACTCGACTTGAGACGTACTTATCGCCTCTGCTTGTAAAAGAGCAGGGGCGATTTTTCATTTAAAGCAAAATGGCGTGAATCTGACCTGCTGCGACACAGGGCTTTTGTTGCAAATACAGGCGGTCACTGGACAGCCTCCTGTTACGGACTTATAGTTCCAGTCCGCCGGATATGGTTTTTATTGGCGGATGATATACAGCACCTAGGAGAATCGACGATGAAGATGACCGATCTGATGCCCGTTGAACAGTGGTTGGAGCTGGAACGGGAACTGTTTGAAAAGTTCAATATCAATGCGGAAGTGGTCGAGGAAGACGGCAAGCGCGTCACCAATAAACGGTTGTGGTGTAATGAGCTGTGCAAGGCCATTCGTTCAAGCGATAAGGGTACCAGCGGTATCTGTGCGCCGTCGGGCCAGGAGTTCGTTCGTCTGACTCGCGAGGAGCGCAAACCGTTCATCGAGGAATGTGACATCTGTCTGACCAAGATCAATGTGCCTGTCATCGTCAACGATGAGGTCGTCGGCGCTGTGGGCGGTTGCGGCCCGCTGCTGGAAGGCGAGGAGATGGAAGAGTTCATGGTTCAGGTGACCATGGGCATGAAGGAAGAGGAAGTTGCCAAACTGGCTGAAACCATCCCCACGGTCTCACAGGATCAGCTCGATGAGATCAAGGCCTACATCGAAAAGCGCGTGGCTGACATCGTCGCTGCCAACGTGTAATTGACCCAACGATAAAAGAATGAAGCCCCCGTAGTCTCTTGCTGCGGGGGCTTTTTATTATTGGGTGGTGACCGCAAGATGGCTGCCGGTTATCAGCCGCCGAGATTGAAAAACAGGCTGGCCTGATTGCAGCAACCGGAAAAGCCGAGGGCCTTGTAAATCTTGTCCATGCCCACGGCCTCGCGCACCACGCTTGCCAGATGGTCAAGGGCGTCTTCCATGTCGAACCGTACCTGCACCTCGTCGAGAGGTGAGAGGCCTTTGCGCATGCGGAGTTGGTCGATGAACCAACGCCGGAATTCGTCAGCGTCGAACAGGCCGTGCAGGTAGGTCCCCCAGACCCGGCCATCGGCCCGTGCAAAACCGAGGGGGTCGCCGTTATTGTCGCGCAGGGCCACGCGCAGGTTGTCGGCCAGAGTCACGGTCTGGCCATGGTGAATTTCGTACCCATGCACCTGATGGCCGGACTTCGTGTGCCTGCCCCAGGTCCTTGTGAGGGTCTTCTCCGGGACCAGCGTGGTCTGGACGGGCAGCAGCCCGAATCCTTCCATGCGCGAGGTCTCGGATTCCAGTCCGAAAGGATCGTCCACCAGATCGCCCAGCATCTGGAACCCCCCGCAAATGCCTACCACCTGCGTTTTGCTGTCACTGTTGACCAGCTCGCGGATCATGGCGGCCATGCCCGTGGATTTGAGGGCCTTCATGTCTGGCACCGTGGATTTGGATCCGGGGATGATGATGGCGTCGGGCGTACCCAACTGTTTCGGGTCGGTGACGATGCGAACACGGACATCCGGCTCGGCATAGAGCGGATCGATGTCGTTGAAGTTGGAAATGCGCGGCAGGTCGATGACGGCTATGTCCACACACTGGTCTTCAGGAAATTTGTCGGACTCGGGCCGGAATCCTTCCTTGAAGGAAACCGAATCTTCCTCGGGCAGTCCCAGCGACTGGATGTAGGGGATGGTGCCCATGACCGGCTTGCCCGTGTGCTCGAACATCTGCCCAAAGGCGGGATCAAGCAGGCTGGGGTCGCCTCGGAACCGGTTGATGATGAACCCTTCCACAAGGCTGCGCTCCTGAGGAGTGAGCAGATTCATGGTGCCGACAATGGAAGCGAACACACCGCCACGATCAATGTCACCTGCCAGCAGCACCCTGGCATCGGCATACTTTGCCATGGCCATGTTCACGATGTCGTGGTGCTTGAGATTGACCTCGGCCGGACTGCCTGCTCCTTCAAGGACGATGACGTCATATTCGTTTGCCAGTGAATCATAAGCCGTTTTGACAGCCTCCCATGCACGCGGCTTGTAGCGAACATACTCGCGCACGGACATGTTGCCCACGGGCTGACCCATGACGATGACCTGCGAGCCGGTGTCGGACCCGGGCTTGAGCAGAACCGGATTCATGCGAACTTCGGGGCGCAGTCGGCAGGCCATGGCCTGAGTGACTTGCGCCCGTCCCATCTCTCCGCCGGAGTCCGTCACAAACGAATTGAGGGACATGTTCTGTGCCTTGAAGGGCGCTACGGAGTACCCGTCCTGCAGCAGGATTCGGCAAAAGGCGGCAGCCAGCACGGATTTGCCCGCATTGGAGCTGGTGCCTTGCAGCATGAGCGCCGGAGTGCGTTTGGATCGCTTGACCACCGGGGCGCGCGCCGTGCCGGACACGGCTTCCATGGCGTTGATCAACCGTTCGTTGTCAGCCTCGTCGCGAACAGCCACGCGGAACCAGCGATTGTCCAGTCCTTCATAGTTGCCACACAGCCGAATGGCGATGCGGTGTTCCATGAGCAGCTTCTCGAACAGCGGTTCAGCGTTCTGGCCGATGCGATCCACACGACAAAGCAGGTAGTTGGCTGATCCCGGGTACACGGTGATGCCCGGAATCTGACGCAATCCCGAGGCGAGATTCTCACGCAGCAACGCCGTCTGTTCGCGGGTATACTGGGCGTACTGCGTGTCCTTGAGACAGCGAACGCCCACCTTCTGAGCCAGAATGTTGACCGACCACGCCGGAAGTCGTTGCTTGAGGCGGATGATGACGTCCGGGTCGGCAAAGGCCAATCCGAGTCGGATGCCGGGGATGGCGTAAAATTTGGTCAGCGAAACAATGGTGATCACATTGGATGGCCGGTTGCGTATCAGGCGGTCGGCATCCTTGGGCAGGAAGTCGGCAAAGGATTCATCCACAACGAATCGGCAGTGAGGAAACATGGTGGCCACTTCGCGCAGATCCTCGGCAGAGAAGGTGCTGCCCGTGGGATTGTTGGGGCTGCACAGATAGACGAGGGACGGCGTGGTCAGCAGCGGGCCGAGCTTGGGGAAATCCACCTGAAAATCTTCGGTCATCGGTACTTCGCGAACCGTGATTCGGTGCGCTTTGCACGCCCGTGCATAGTCCACGTAGGCCGGAGAAGGAATGATCGCCTGGGAAAAGCCGCCCATGCCGGCCACGGCGAACAGCAACTCGGATGCCCCGTTGCCTGCCAGCACCTGCGTGGGCCAGACCTTGTACGCCTCCGATGCCGCCATCAGCAGATCGTGGCAGTCTGGATCGGGGTAGGAGTCAACCTGTTGCAATGCCTTTCCGACTACCTGTCCCAGCCACGGCGGAGGGCCGAGGGGGTTCACGTTGGCGGAAAAATCGAGAATATCACTGGGCGAGCATTTGGCCTGTTCCGCCATTTTGCGCAGGTTGCCACCGTGGGCGAATTTCTGCTCGTCCAAAATATCGGGAATGCCGGCAAAGACCGATTGTTTGACCATGGTATACTGATAACTGTTCGTTTTAACAGATGGTTACAGTGTGCGAGAGAGGGCCTGAAGGAGAATCAAAATCCATATCCGTTCTACGTTGAATCGAGGGTGTGGGCAAGTGGGGACCCCATGGTTTTTCCTGCATCATAGAAAAAAGGCCACCCGTTCGGGCGGCCATCTATGGTTTATGCAGGGTTGCGGTTACATTTTCAATGCACGAAGAACGAGTTCGGCCACCTTTTCCGATGAAGGCGGATTCTGCCCGGTAATCAGGTTGCCGTCAGCCAGCGCGAACGGCTCGAAGTTGGGTGCAGAACGGACATTGGCCCCCAATTCGGTCAGACGGGATTCGAGCAGGAACGGGACCGTATCGGTCAGGCCGACCGCTTCTTCCTCACTGTCGGTAAAGGCGGACACGTCGCGGTCCTTGACCAGTGGCTCGCCACTGGAAAGCCTTGCGCCGACCAAGCCGGCCGGACCGTGGCAGACTGCCGCCACAATGCGCCCGGATTCGTAGGTGGCGGCCACCAACTTGGCGAGGTGCTCGTTGTCTGGCATGTCCCACATGGTCCCATGCCCGCCCGGAATGAACAAGGCATCGAAGCCGAAGGTGTCCACCTCGGCTACTGAAGGCGTATGCTGGATGGCGGCCATGGCGTTTTTGTCATCAAGGAACCGTTCGACCGACTCGGGATTCTCCCCGCGCTCGGCCTGGCTTTTCGGGTCAATGGGAACGCTGCCCCCACTGATGGATACAAGACGTACATCGCAACCGGCATCGATGAAGGCGTAGTAGGGAGCGGCAAGTTCCTCAAGCCACAGTCCGGTGGTTTCCTTTTCGTCGCCAAGAGAGGCATGCGACGTCACGATAAAGAGTACATTTTTTCGGCTCATGATTGCTCCTTTTTCAATGAATGCAATCAGTCTACAATAAAAATCGATATGGTTCACGCCTTTCCTTTTTGGGGGCTGTAAAGCGACGCAATGTGCATATTATATATTAGACAACCTCTCTCAAATGCCTTACAAGACGGTTCCGATACGCCCGCAAGGGGTCTTTTCCCATTGCCTGCGAATCAGGCCGCTGAAGACAATTTTGATCCGTTCGATATTCCGAGTCGGGCCTTCTCATGACGGCATGTGGTATGCCGGACAGGAATACGAACGGATGGTGTTAAGTGGTTTGAGGAACAATCTAAGCAAAAAGAATATGAGCAAGATCGATAAAATCAGAAATTTCAGCATTATCGCTCACATTGACCACGGCAAGTCAACGTTGGCGGACCGCATCCTTGAGATCACCGGCATGGTCGGTGATCGGGACAAGAAGGACCAGTACCTCGATAAGATGGATCTGGAACGTGAACGCGGTATCACCATTAAGGCACAGACCGTACGAATCCCCTACAAGGATTCCGATGGTGAGGAATATATCCTGAATCTCATCGACACGCCCGGCCACGTGGACTTCAGTTATGAAGTATCGCGGTCGCTGTCCGCATGCGAAGGCGCTCTGCTGGTGGTGGATGCCACACAGGGCGTGGAAGCACAGACACTGGCCAACGTGTACCTGGCACTGGACAACGACCTTGAGGTCATTCCGGTGCTCAACAAGATTGATCTGCCCAGCGCCGACCCGGAGCGCATCAGCCAGGAAATTGAAGAGGTTATCGGCCTGGATTGCTCCAATCCGATCGCTGTTTCCGCCAAGACCGGCAAGAACGTCCAGGAGGTGCTTGATGCAGTCGTCAATCTCCTGCCGCCGCCGAAAGGTGATCCGGACAAGCCGCTCAAGGCGTTGATCTTCGATTCCTGGTACGACACGTATCAGGGGGTTGTCGTTCTGTTCCGCATCATTGACGGAACCCTCAAGAAACGGGATGAGATCAAGATCTTTTCCACCGGCAAGAACTTTGAGGTCACACGCCTCGGTGCATTCATGCCCGAACCCGTGGACATGAAGACCATGGGGCCGGGAGAGGTCGGATTCCTTTGCGCATCCATGAAAGACCTCGGTGACGCACCCGTGGGTGACACCATCACCAAGGCCGAGAATCCGGTCACGGAGCCGTATCCCGGCTTCAAACCGGTCAAGCCCATGGTGTTCTCCGGATTGTATCCGGTTGAGCCCAAAGAGTACGAAAACCTCAAGGCCGCGCTGGAAAAACTTCAACTCAACGATGCCGCTTTCAGCTATGAACCGGAAACATCCCAGGCTCTGGGCTTCGGTTTCCGCTGCGGTTTCCTCGGGTTGCTGCATATTGAAATCATTCAGGAACGGCTGGAACGTGAGTTTGAGGCGCGCCTCATCACGACGGCCCCATCGGTTATCTACGAGGTCGTGGACGTCAACGGTGAAGTGATGGTGATTGACAACCCGTCCAAGCTGCCCGATCCCACGAAGATTGGTTCCATCAGCGAACCGTTCGTACGTCTTGAGGTTCATGTGCCCAACGACTATGTCGGTGCGGTGCTTGCTCTGTGCGAGGAGAAGCGCGGAATTCAGAAGGACATGGCCTATATCACGGAAAAACGTGTGGTCATCACCTATGAGATTCCCTTTGCCGAAGTCATGTATGATTTCTTCGACAAGTTGAAATCCTCCACCAAGGGGTATGCAAGTCTCGACTATGAGATCATCGATTACCGTGAGGCAGACCTTGTCCGCCTGGACATCCTGATCAACGGTGATCCTGTTGATGCGTTCTCCTGCATTGTGCACCGTGAAAATGCTTCGCGGACCGGACGTTCATTGGCTCTCAAGCTGAAGCGTTCCATTCCGCGCCAGATGTTTGAAGTCGTCATCCAGGCTGCCATCGGCAACAAGATCGTTGCCAAGGAGCGCAACGCCCCGTTCCGCAAGGACGTTACCGCCAAGTGCTACGGTGGTGATATCTCGCGTAAGCGCAAGCTCCTGGAAAAACAGAAAGAGGGTAAGAAACGTATGCGCCGCATGGGCAACGTTGAAATCCCGCAGGAAGCATTCCTTTCTGTTCTCAAAGCTGACGAAGACTAAATGAAATCACGCAAGGAACATACATGTCACATGACTCAATGAAATCATTTCGCGACACAATAGAAGCTGTTGTTGTCGCGCTGCTGCTGGCTCTGGTTATCCGGGCTTTTGTCGTTCAAGCCTTCAAGATTCCGTCCGGCTCCATGTTGGATACCTTGCAGATCGGCGATCACCTGCTGGTGACCAAGTTCGCGTATGATGTTCGGCTGCCTTCCAATCTCTTCCTTGAGACCACCGGCGGCAAGGTGCTCTTCCGTGTGGGCGACCCCGAGCGTGGCGATATCGTCGTGTTCAAGTTCCCGGAAGATGAATCCAAGGACTACATCAAGCGCATCATCGGTCTGCCCGGCGATATCATTGAGATCAAGGACAAGGTCGTGTTCATCAACGGCAATCCCCTTGATGAGCCGTATGTTCTGCACACCAAGCCGGGAATCATGCCGGTACGTGACAACTTCGGCCCCTACAAGGTTCCCGAAGACAACTATTTCATGATGGGTGACAACCGGGAAGGCTCCTACGACTCCCGCTTCTGGGGACCGGTCAAGCGTGAGAAAATCGTGGGCAAGGCGCTGATCATTTACTGGTCCTGGGGTTCCATCACCGATATCCGTTTTGATCGAATCGGGACGATATTCAACTAACCTTTGAGGTTGATTTACAAATAGTTAATGTGGCCGCTTCTTCGGAAGCGGCCTTTTTTGTGGGCAAGGTTGGATAGTTAGCCTGTTCTTGTTAGGTGATTCTTGCATCTAGCTCTTCTTGAAGGTGGCACGTGATTCCAACGTTTCTAGCAGGTCATAAGAGGAAGAAAAACGTACACGCACTGCTTGAGAGTAGCTGAACCACGAAAAAAGGCCGCCCCTTTCGGAGCGGCCTTGAATGATCTGTTGGCAGGTGATCGAACTAGTTGGCAACGATGTTGACCAGCTTGTTCGGGATCACGATGACCTTGCGAATGGTCTTGCCATCGGTGAACTTGGTGACGTTATCCAGACCGAGAGCAATGGCTTCGACTTCGTCTTTTGGCGCATTGTTGGGTGCCTGGAATTTACCACGCATCTTGCCGTTGACCTGAACGACCAATGTTACTTCATCCTTGACCAGCGCTTTCTCGTCAAAGGTCGGCCAGGGCTGTTCGGTCAGGCCCTTTTCATTGCCCATGACTTCCCAGAGCTCCTCGCAGATGTGCGGGGTAACGGGGGAGAGCAGCGAAATGGCGGTGGCAATGGCGGAAGAAAGGGCCTGCGGCTCTTCCTCGGCCAGCGCGTCCCTGAGCTGGTACATCTCGTTGACCAGTTCCATGACAGCGGCGATGACCGTGTTGAACTGGAACTCGTTCTCGATGTCCCTGGTGGCACGGCGGATGGTGTCGTGCTCTTTGAAGCGAAGCTGTTTGGCTGCTTCGGATTTGGGATCATTGTAGGAAGCGGCCACAGTGGGCGTCAGCTTGCCTTCCAGTCCTTCAACCAGACGCCAGAGGCGATTCAGGAACCGGAAGGAGCCTTCAATGCCCTGATCCGACCACTCAAGCTCCTTGACCGGTGGGGATGCGAACAGGATGAACAAGCGAGTGGCATCAGCGCCGAAACGGTTGATCATGGCGTTGGGGTCGACCACGTTGCCCTTGGACTTGGACATCTTGCCGCCGTCCTTGAGAACCATGCCCTGAGTGAGCAGGTTGGCAAACGGCTCGTCGCACTCGATGAAGCCGGTGTCGCGCAGTGCCTTGGTAAAGAAGCGGGAGTAGAGCAGGTGCAAAATGGCGTGCTCAATACCGCCGATATACTGGTCCACGTTCATCCAGTAGCCGGTGGCTTCCTTGGAGAACGGTTCTGCCTCATTGCGGGGATCGCAGTAACGCAGGTAGTACCAGGATGATTCAAAGAATGTGTCAAAGGTGTCGGTTTCACGACGGGCTGCCTTGCCGCACTTCGGGCATTCGCAGTTGATGAATTCCTCCATCTGCGGCAGCGGGGACTTGCCGTCCTTGCGCACCTGAGCGTTCTCGGGCAGCAGCACCGGCAACTGGTCTTCGGGAACCGGAACAGCTCCGCAGTCTTCGCAGTAGATGACCGGAATGGGGGCGCCCCAGAAACGCTGACGGGAAACGTTCCAGTCGCGCAGGCGGTAATTGATGGCCATCTTGGCTTCACCGGCCTTGTCGAGGTGCTCGACGATGGCTTTCTTGGCAGGTTCGTTCTCCATGCCGTCGAAGTCACCGGAATTGACCATGATGCCGGGATCGACAAAGGCCGCTTCAAGGGACTCGGCTTCGAGCACTTCGCCCTTGTCGTGCATCTCCTTGGGGTTGATGACAACCTGGAGCGGCAGATCATACTTCTGAGCAAATTCGAAATCGCGCTGGTCATGAGCAGGAACGGCCATGACCGCGCCGGTGCCGTAGCCCATGAGGACGAAGTTGGCCACAAAGATGGGAATCTCGCGACCGGTAACCGGGTTGATGCAGTACTTGCCGGTGAAGATGCCTTCTTTCTCAAGATCGTCGGCGCCGCGTTTGATGCGATCCATATTCTTGATGTTGTTGACGAACTCTTCGACTTCGGCCTTGTTCTCACTGTCGGCGATGAGCTGATCCACCAGGGGATGCTCGGCTGCGACAGACATGAAGGTAGCGCCGTAGATAGTGTCGGGGCGGGTGGTGAAGACCGTGATGGTCTCGTCCATGTCCTTGACGTTGAAGGTCAATTCCGCGCCGTAGGATTTACCAATCCAGTTGCGCTGCATGGTCAGAACCCGCTCGGGCCAGCCGCCTTCGAGGGTCTCAAGGTCCTTGAGCAGTTCTTCGGCGTAATCGGTGATACGCAGGAACCACTGTTCCATGTCTTTTTGTTCGACTTCGGAATCGCAGCGCCAGCACAACCCTTCCTCGACCTGTTCGTTGGCGAGGACGGTGTTACAGCTGGGACACCAGTTCTGGGGAGAGTCCTTGCGGTAGGCAAGGCCCTTTTCCAGGAACTTCAGGAAAAATTTCTGCTCCCACTTGTAGTACTCGGGGCGGCAGGAAGCGACTTCGCGGCGCCAGTCGTAGGAGTAGCCAAGACGCTGCAATTGTTCGCGCATCTCGGAGATATTCTGGTACGTCCACTTGGCAGGATGGGTCTCGTTCTTGATGGCCGCGTTCTCGGCGGGCAGGCCAAAGGCGTCCCAGCCCATGGGGTGCAGCACGTTGAAGCCCTGCATCTTCTTGAAGCGGGCAACCACGTCGCCGATGGAATAGTTGCGGACATGGCCCATGTGGATTTTGCCGGATGGGTAGGGGAACATCTCCAGTACGTAGTACTTGGGTTTGTCCGTATCCACCTCAACTTCAAAGCAGCCGGAATCCTGCCATGCCTGCTGCCATTTTTTCTCGATCTTTTCCGGATCGTATTTACCTAAGGGCATAGTAATATCCTTGTCGATTGCTGCGCGTTATCCGTTCTGTCGCACGAAAGCCGAGGTGGTGTCGCGACCGCAAGGGGCGCTGTTACATCCTCGGCATCACGCAGCTGTTTGTCTTTTTGTAACTCAGCCTACTGTTTCAGCTTCTTGGCTGCACCATCGAGAATGCCGTTGACAAAAGAACGGGACTTCTCGTCACCGAACGTCTTGGACAGTTCGATGGCTTCGTTGATAGCGGCTTTGACCGGAATATCAGTAAACATCATTTCATACAGGGACAGGCGGAGAATGGAGAGCTCCACAATGGCGATGCGTTCGATTTTCCAGTGCTGGGTCTGGGCCTGGATGATCTCGTCGAGCTTGGCGCGTTGAGCGTCAACACCGAGGGCCAGGTCGCGAGCGAATTCGCAGGCGGTTTCGGATTCTTCTTCCTTCACCAGCGGATTGATGTCGAACAGCGAACCAATGTCCATGGGATTGTCTGCGTCCACGAAATGGGAAGCATACAACACCTGAAACGCCAGAGTACGTCCTACCCTGCGGATGCCGGGCTTGTTGCCCTTCTTTTTACCGCCCATGGTCTAGAGCTGTTCCAGAACGCGGATGGTTTCGAGCAGAGCGGAAGCGGCTTCAACACCTTTGTTGCCTGCCTTGGAACCGGCACGTTCGATGGCCTGGTCCAGAGAATCACAGGTCAGCAGGCCAAAGCCCATGGGAACGCCGGATTCCATGCTGGCCTGGGCAACGCCCTTGGCGCATTCGTTACATACGAAGTCGAAGTGCGGGGTAGCGCCGCGAATAACCGCGCCGAGCACAACCACACCGTCGTAGTCGCCGGATCTGGCCAGCTTCTGGGCAGCGATGGGCAGCTCGAATGCGCCGGGTAGGCGGACGAGAGTCAGGTCTTCTTCGCTTCCGCCGTGGCGGACAAGGTAGTCGGTGGCGCCGGAAATGAGTCGGTCAACGATGAAGTCGTTGAAACGGGCGGCCACGATGGCGATTTTCAAACCTTTGGCGTTCAGCTGTCCTTCAATGGTCTTCAAGGGCATGGATCGGTCTCCCTATTTATATGTATATATAGCGGTGTAATAAGTTATCGGTTCTTCAAAAGTCAATACGGCGAACGCCTGTTGGCCGATTCGCCGTTTTTTTTGGCGTTATCAGTCACCTTGCGGCAACTACGGTGTGTCCACCTTGATCATGTGTTCCATCTTGTCGCGCTTGGTCTTGAGATACTTTTCATTCATCTCGCAGGCGTCGATTTCGATGGGTACACGTTCGGTGACCTTCAGGCCGTACCCTTCCAGGCCGACCATTTTCTTCGGGTTGTTGGTCATCAGCTTCATCTTGGAAACACCGAGAGCAACCAGAATCTGGGCGCCGGTTCCGTATTCGCGAAGATCCGGCGGAAAGCCGAGCTTGACGTTGGCTTCAACCGTGTCGAAACCCTGATCCTGCAGATGGTACGCCTTGATCTTGTTGCCAAGGCCGATACCGCGACCTTCCTGGCGCATGTAGACGAGCACACCTTTGCCTTCGTTGCGGATCATGCACATGGCATCGGCCAACTGGGGGCCGCAGTCGCAACGCAGGGAGCCGAACACGTCACCGGTCAGGCATTCGGAATGGACTCGCACCAAAGTGGGCTCGTCCGGGTGAATGTCGCCCATGTACAGGGCGATGTGGGTCTTGCCGTCTGCCTCGGAATGGAATGCAGCGGACTTGAAGTCGCCCCAGCGCGTGGGCAGGTTGGCTTCGGCCACCTTTTCCACGGACTGGCCGTCGAATTTCATGCGGTAGGCGATGAGATCGGCAACGGAGCAGATTTTGAGGTCATGCTTTTCGGCATAGACTTCCAGATCAGGCATGCGAGCCATGGTGCCGTCTTCGTTCATGATTTCGCAGATGACAGCCGCGGGCTTGAAGCCTGCAAGACGGGCGATGTCTGAGCCGCCTTCGGTCTGTCCGGCACGAACCAGAACGCCGCCGTCCTTGGCTCGGAGCGGGAAAATGTGGCCGGGGGTGACAATGGAGTCGGGACCTGCGCCGTCTTCAACGGCAGCCAGGATGGTGGTCGCACGGTCTGCGGCCGAAATACCGGTGGTAACGCCTTCGCGGGCCTCGATGGAGACAGTGAAGTTGGTGCCGAAACCGGACTCGTTCTTTTGGGCCATCAACTCAAGACCGAGCTTGTCAGCCATGCTGTTGTTCATGGGCAGGCAGATAAGCCCGCGTCCATGGGTGGCCATGAAGTTGATGATCTCAGGGGTGACCGCTTCAGCAGCGCACACCAGATCGCCTTCGTTTTCACGGTCCTCGTCATCCACCATGATGATCATTTTACCTTGGCGGATATCCTCAATGGCGTCTTCAATTCTACACAATGCCATGCGTCGTTACCTCATAGAAAGATTTTTCCGAAACCGCAGCATGTCGCTGTCCTGACCTGCTTGCGCGGAACCAAATTACTTATCGTAAATGGTCGTGGTGGGAAAGGGGAAATTTTTCACTCAAAACTGCAATGATAACAAGTGGATGCTGATTTGATATTCCTGGTCTTCCAACAAGGGAAGCTCCACGGCCAGAAGGAATGTAGTCATTGGAGGCCAAATGACAAGGGGATTAGAGTAGGGGGAGTTGTTTTTCCACGATCCGTTTGTGTGCCACGACACAGTTTCGACCCAGGGATTTTGCCTTGTACATGGCGTCTTCGGCTGACCGGATCAGGTGCTCGCGAACGGGGCCATCCGTGCTTTCGATGGATTCAAGGTCAGCCACGCCTGCGCTTATGGTCACCTTAAGGCGCGGGCCTTCCATGGTCAGGTCGTTTACTTCGACCACATTCCTCAACTTTTCCGCAGCCATTGCCGCCTTATTGACGTCCAGGGCCGGGATGAGGATGGCAAATTCCTCGCCGCCGTACCTTGCGATAATATCCGAGGTGCGGATGTTGGCAGCCAGCAGGCGCGAAACCTCGGTCAGCGCCAGGTCGCCGTATTGCGCCCCCAGTTCGTCATTGATTTTGCGGAAGTTGTCGATGTCGATCATGATCAGCGACAGGTTGGTCTTGTATCGGACGGCCCGGTCCACTTCCTGTTCAAGGCGTTCAAAGAAGTAACGCCGGTTGGCGAGACCGGTCAGCGGATCGTTGACGCTTGTCTCTACCAGTACGTCGGTGGCAGCTTTCAGTTGTCTGGTGAGTCGCTGGGTAAGAAATATGAAGGTCGCCACGATCACCGAGGTCCAGGCGGCCACAAAAGAGAAGACCATTGTCCGGTTGGCGTCCATGGCCGATTTGATGGTCGAGATGTCAAAAATGGCAGCGCTCATCAGTATTGGTTCGGATCGGCCGTCAATGAGAGACAATCCCGCGCACACTCCACAAAGAAAGACGGTCATGACCATGACGACCTGAATGGCGAACAGCAGCCAGATGCGGAAAGGGCGGGGTGTGGACAACTTCTTCATTGAATTCTCGGGATTCCGGTACTTTTTATCGATCTATTCTGGTTGAGCCTCCTATACATCAATGAGTGAAAGTTGAAAATACCGTTTTTGAAAAAAATGACCCGACTCGCTGTTGGCTGCGAGTCGGGTCGATTCATGGATTGTTTTTGATGCCGGGGCCTTTTGAGGTCCACTTGGTCCTCGATGTGCAAGGCCGGGCTGTGCGGATCAGGCGAGAGCCTCGTGCAGTTCCACTGTAGCCGGACGGCGAACCTGATCGGCGGACACGCTTCGTTCATTGGCGAGTCTGTCGAGCATGTTGGCCTGACGTCTGGACAAGGCGTTGTTGTCCAGGCTCCTGCCCGCATCATACACGCCGACGACCTCTTCAAGCACTGTTGTGGAGTGCGAGCGGCGGTACCACTGCAGGATGTTCAGATAATCTGCCTCATACTTGCCCTGATAGAGCCAGCCGCCGCAGCGGTCGACAACCAGTCGTCGGGAAACGCACAGGCACAGTGGATCGATATTGCCCGGACGCACCAGTGAGCCGTTGTCGTTGACCGGCAGGAATGGCTTGTCAAAGGCGAGTTGCGTATCGATACGGGCGATGATCATCTCCGTATCCGTGTACCGCATGTAGGTGCGCAACGCGTGCTGCTTGATGACGTTGTCGTCGTCAAGAAAAATGAGCTTGTCGCCGCTGGCAATCTTGAGCAGCGTGTTGCGTATGCCGTTGCCCCAGTCGTTATCCCGGGGCAGATTGAAGGCCTGGACCGGGTATGCGCACTGCGGTGCTGTCCCCTTGACTCCGTCGAAGCCTATGAGAATTTCCAGTTGTTCCTTCTTCAGTCCTGCGAACCTGGCCGCCTTTTCAACGGATTCCACCGCCTTCTGCAAAGCCCTGGGCCGCCTGCCTGTAGAGGGAATTATGATCGAAAAGAGTGTGCCGTCCATGGCAGTGATCTCCTATCCCTCCCCCACTGTTCGTGCGGGTTTTACAAGTACGAATCTCGTCTTGTTTATTAAGCTGTATTGTTAGCGTATATTTCACCGCTTCATGGGTTGTATCGGCAAAGATGAGCAGTTTCTTTAGGGGGCGTATCAAGTTGTTTGCATGGAAGTCGTCAACAGGGTCGGAATGAGTCAAGGTCAAAGTGGACCTTTGCTTCGTTTCCACGTACTATCTGCCACAAAAATCGATTCCGTGGAGTTAAACGATGAACGTAGCTAAATATATGCCTCTTTTGCTGTGCTTTCTCCTTGTTGGGTGCGGATATTCCGTTGGTCCCAGCAGCGACCACTTCGTTCTGGCCGAAAAATACCGAACAATGGGGATAGCTGAAGTGGACAACCCGACCATGTTTACCTGGCTTGAGCCGCGTCTTCGCAAGCTGTTGCGCGACGAGATGACCAACCGTGGCGTGATTACCTGGGTGGATGATCGGGAGGATGCCGACGCGCTGATCTCCATCGATATCGAAAGCTATACGCGGCGTACCGCGGTGGAAGGCGAAAATGACGAAACCTTGCGTTCCAGCGCAAAGTTGGAGTTCAGCGCAGTGGTCCGTTCTGCCGTGGATGATTCTGTCCTCTGGAGCTCCGGCCGCATTTCGCAGAGTTGGCCGTTCTTCTCCGGGCAGGAGTCCGAAGCCGATGAAGAAGTCACGCGCCTTGGCATCCGTGATTTGGCTAACAGAATGTCCCAGAACTATTAGAGTGGAATAGCATGAATCGACCCAAATACATTTTTCTTGTCTGTCCGGACCCGGAGCTGATCAAGTCCCACTTGGACGAGCGACTCAAGAGTTCGGGGCAGGACGGTTGGGAAATAAAGACATTCTGGGGTGATGATGACGATCCGCTGCCTCAGATATTCTGGACCGACCTGACAATCAAATCGCTTTTCCCGCAACCCAAGGCATTGATCGTGCGCCGCGCCCATGCCCTCAAGGCAGAGCATTGGGATAAGCTCGATGCCGGAGTCAAAGGCTTGGGGTCGGACATCTATCCGATTTTCTGTCTCGAAGGACAGTGGAAGACCAAGAAGGCGCCCATTCCGGCCACACTGGCTCGACGAGGTCTGTTCAAGAAGGCCAAGGAAGCCGGTTGGATATGGGAATCGCAGGGATTGGATGCCCGGTCCCTGGGTGATTTCGTGCGGACATGGGCGCAAAAGAACAACATGGCATTTGAGCCGGGGGCGGATCGCGCATTGGCACAGGCTTTGCCCGCGGATGCTGTCGCGGCCCGACTGGAGCTCGACAAGATCGAGTTGGCTGCCGGTGACGAGCGTATGGTCAAAAGAGAGCATGTCGGACTGATCGCCCAGACCGGAGAGATGGCATTTTTCGATCTCATGGACGCCTTGAGTCGTCCGGGAGCCGAGGCCGCTGTATGGAAGCGGGTCATTGATGATCACGCCAAGGCTGCCAAGGACCAGATGCTTTTCAATCTTATCGGATTTTTGGCTTCACAGGCCCGGATGTTCGGGATGATCCTTGGTGGCGGTAAGGTCGCGGGTAATCCGTATGTCATCAAGAAAAAGACACCGGTTGCCCGTCAGCTTGGGCAGCAGGGCGTTGCGCGCATGATCGATCTGGCTCTGGAGGCCGAGTATTCCATCAAATCGGGCGAGCGAAAGTACGACGAAGTACTGGACAGCCTCATCGCCGGTCTCATCGATCTGTTTCAGCCCAAAGCCCGGATGCGTCGTTGATAGGCTTATTATAAATCGTTCTAAATCATTCCTCACGTCTTGACTTCCCCGATATGAAAGAAAAACAAAAGCCCCATTACGTAGGCCACCGGCAGCGCCTGAAAGAGAAGCTGGCCGGTGAACCTCGCAGCCTGGCTGATTATGAGATCATGGAACTGGTTCTGGCTTCCGTGCTTCCCCGAAGGGACACGAAACCGTTGGCCAAGGCCTTGATCGAGCGCTTTGGATCTTTGAAAGACGCCATGATGGCCCGCCCTGATCAGCTTGACGAGATCAAGGGTGTTGCCGCCGGAGTGAAATACCACTGGCAGCTTATTCAGGAGCTGTTCGCCCGCATGGGTGAGGCGCAGGCCCGGAGCGGCGAGCCTCTGTCCGACCCTGTTGAGGTGGCTCGTGCTGCCATGGCCCGCATCGGCAACAAGGGAACCGAGGAATTCTGGGCGGCCTTTCTGGATTCCAAGAACCGGGTGATCGCCTGGGAGCAGGTCTCCAAGGGGACGGTCAATGCCACGCCGGTTTTTCCGCGGGAGATCATGGCTACTGCACTCCGGCTGGAGGCGGTCTCCATCATCCTGGCCCACAACCACCCGGGGGGCGACCCGAGGCCGTCTTCGGAAGACATCTTGCTGACGGCACGGATTCAGGAAACGGCGCAGGCATTGGACATTCGCGTGCTGGATCATCTGGTGGTGACGGATACCGAGTTCTATAGTTTCAATGATCATGGGCGGATGTGATGGAAGAAATTGTAGCGGTCATACACGGCAAGGTGCAGGGAGTCTGGTTTCGGGCCTGGACTCGAGACATCGCTCGCGAGCTGGGAGTTGCCGGCTGGGTGCGCAATCTTCCCGATGGGAGTGTGGAGGCTCTTGCCCAAGCGGAAAAGGGCGTCCTGCATCAGTTTATTGCGCGTCTGCACGACGGCCCACCCTTGGCAAGGGTGACGGAGGTCGTTGTGAAAAGTGGAGACAAAGAGACAGTCTTCGACTCGTTTGACGTACGTAGATAAGAAGTGTCAAATTACATAAAAATCGGACTTGCCAACCCGTTTTGACGACTTATTTGGGTAAAACAACCAGATTTTCACAGAAATAAAAGGATGAAACCTTGAGCAGGAAAAAAAGTAAATCGCCCATCAAGCCGACAAGGATCAAGCGCAAAAAGCCTGAATCTGGCGGCAGGAAAGGGCCTGCAAATAAGCCGAAGCGCCCGGAAAGCGCGCCTGTCGAGCCTGGTAAAGGCGAAGAACTGCCTGATATCATTGAAGCGTTGACCAACGCTCCCGGAACAGCGTCCCTGTTTGGCGACGGTGATGAATTGGCCGGTCCGAATCCGGCGGATATTCCTTCCACCCTTCCGGTGCTTGCCGTCAGGGATATCGTTGTTTTCAATTACATGATCCTTCCTCTTTTCGTGGGACGGGAGAAATCCATCCAGGCCGTGGACGCGGCACTGGCAGGGGACAGGTACATCCTGATTCTCACCCAGAAGGACGAAAAGGTCGAAGACCCGAACCCGGACGAAATGTACATGACCGGCACCGTCGGCATGATCATGCGTATGCTGAAAATGCCGGATGGCCGTCTGAAGGTGCTTGTACAGGGATTGGCCCGTGCCAAGGTGAAGCGTATCACGTCCAGTGATCCGTATCACATCGCAGAGCTTGAACCGCTCATCGAGCCGGAAGTGCCTGAACTGACCAGCGAGCAGGAAGCGCTTATCCGTTCTTCCCGCGAGCAGTCCGAGCGCATCCTGACCCTGCGTGGGATTTCCTCGCAGGATATCATGTCCGTGCTCAACAATGTTTCCGAACCGGGACGTCTGGCTGATCTCATCGCATCGAACCTGCGAATGAAGGTCGATGTCGCGCAGAAGATTCTCGAATGCCAGGACCCCATGGATCGACTGGAACTGGTCAACTCCCAGCTTCTCAAGGAAGTGGAAGTTGCCAATATGCAGAACAAGATCCAGACCATGGCCAAAGAAGGCATGGACAAGGCACAACGTGACTTCTACCTGCGTGAGCAGATGAAGGCCATCAAGCGCGAGCTGGGTGACGACGGTGACGATTCCGAAGAGATGGAGGAACTCAAGCAGGGTATCCTCAAATCCGGCATGCCCAAGGATGTCATGAAAGAGGCGCACAAGCAGTTGCGTCGCCTTGAATCCATGCACGCCGAATCCAGTGAAGCCACTGTCATCAGAACATATCTCGATTGGATGATTGAGCTGCCGTGGAAGAAGCTTTCCCGCGACAGGCTCGACATCAAAAAGGCAGAGACCATTCTGAATGAGGATCACTATGACCTGGAAAAGGTCAAGGAACGTATCCTCGAATATCTGAGTGTTCGCAAGCTCAACCCGAAGATGAAAGGTCCCATCCTTTGCTTCTCCGGCCCTCCCGGTGTGGGTAAGACCTCTCTTGGTCGATCCATTGCCCGTTCCCTTGGCCGCAAGTTCCACCGTATGTCGCTCGGCGGCATGCGCGACGAAGCAGAGATTCGCGGTCATCGCCGGACATACATCGGTGCCATGCCCGGACGAATCATCCAGGGAATCAAGCAGTGCGGTACCCGTAATCCGGTGATCATGCTCGATGAAATCGACAAGCTCGGTTCCGACTTCCGTGGCGATCCGTCTTCGGCATTGCTGGAGGTGCTTGATCCGGAGCAGAACTACTCCTTTACCGATCACTACCTGAACGTGCCGTTTGACCTGTCCAAGGTGATGTTCATTTGTACGGCCAACATGCTGGATTCCATTCCCGGCCCATTGCGTGACCGTATGGAAATCATTCGCATCCCCGGTTACACTGAGCAGGAAAAGACAGCTATCACCCGTCGTTACATCATCCCGCGCCAGGTCAGCGACAACGGCCTCAAGGATGATGAGCTGGAGGTCTCTGACAAGCTGGTCGCAAAAATCGTTCGTGAGTACACCCGCGAAGCCGGGCTGCGTAATATCGAACGGGAAATCGGAACCCTGTGCCGCAAAATGGCACGCAAGAAGGCAGAAGGGGAGAAGGGACCGTTCAAGGTGACGGCCAAGAACCTCTACACGTTGCTCGGGCCGCCGCATTTCCTTGATGATGAAAAGGAAACCAGCCTGCCTCCGGGCGTTGCCGTGGGCTTGGCCTGGACACCTGTGGGGGGCGAGCTGCTTCATATCGAAGTAACGACCATGCCCGGCAAAGGCCGTCTGACACTGACCGGTAAGCTCGGTGATGTGATGAAGGAATCGGCTCAGGCCGCCCTGTCCATCGCCCGTGCTCGCGCCGACGAATATGGTATCGATCCGAAGTTCAATGAGAAGATGGATATCCACGTTCACGTACCGGCAGGAG
>CEUM01024224.1_pt1 | contig 27404 bp, 24 predicted proteins | sample 356421 | NCBI WGS metagenome assembly CEUM01 (sample SAMEA2622716, study PRJEB7988) | marine metagenome | biome: marine biome (ENVO:00000447); feature: surface water layer (ENVO:00002042); material: "saline water (ENVO:00002010), including plankton (ENVO:xxxxxxxx)" | depth 5 m
AGCAAAAAATGTAATGGAAAATGAAATGTGTCCTATTATTTGTGTTGGAGAAGATGCAAAAGATAGAGATACTGGAAATGCCTTAAATTTTATTGAAAAGCAATTAAATGAATCTATACCTAAAAATTATAAAGATTTTATTATAGCTTATGAACCTATATGGGCTATAGGTTCTGGAAAAATTCCTACTATAGACTCTATTAATGAAATGTTTAATATGATAAGACAATGGTTATTAAATAATGGTATAGATAATAATATAAAAATTTTATATGGTGGTTCTGTAAATAAAGATAATGCGAAAGAAATTTTCTCTTGTAGAGATTTAGGTGGATTATTAATAGGAGGTGTATCTTTAAAAGCTCAGGAGTTTTCAGAGATATGTATAATGGCAGGTTAATTTTATAAAATAAATACGAATAGGATTTGATATGGCAGATATAATTTTAGCAATTCATGTGCTTTTAGCGCTTGGTTTAATTGTTTTTATTTTATTACAAAGAAGTGATGGAGGAGCTTTAGGCGGACTGGGAGGTGGAATGTCTCTAAGCGGTATCATGGGTAGTCAGGGGTCGGCAAACTTTTTAACAAGGATTACAGCAATATTTGCAGCATTATTTATGATTACTAGTTTAATCCTTGCAATTATAGAAAGCAGAAAAAGTGATGAAAATTCAATTATATTAGATGGTTCAATAGATAGTGAAATAGAAGCTCCTTTAATAAAGATTGATGAAGAAATGGAAAACCCTGCACCACCAAAAGCAGAATAATATATGAAGTATTATTTAAAAAAAAAACATTCTTAAAGGTGTTTTATGTCTAAACCAAGATATATATTTGTAACTGGTGGCGTGGTTTCTTCTTTGGGTAAAGGAATTTCTGCAGCTGCAATTGGTTCTTTACTTCAGGCAAGAGGTTATTCAGTAAGAATAAGAAAATTAGACCCTTATATTAATGTTGACCCTGGAACTATGAGTCCTTATCAGCATGGTGAGGTATTTGTTACCGATGATGGTGCTGAAACAGATTTGGATCTAGGACACTATGAGAGGTTTACAGGAGTTCCAGCTAAACAAAGTGATAATATAACTACGGGCAGGATATATCAAAATGTAATAAATAAAGAAAGAGAAGGTTATTACATAGGAAGTACCGTACAAGTAATTCCTCACGTAACAGATGAAATAAAGTCTTTTATTACAAAAGATATAGGAAAATGCGATTTTATTATAGTGGAGATTGGAGGAACAGTAGGCGATATAGAAAGCCTTCCTTTTTTAGAGGCCATAAGACAGTTTGGTAATGAAATAGGTAAAAAAAGAGCAATCTATATACATTTAACTTTAGTTCCATATATAAACACTTCTAATGAACAAAAAACTAAACCTACTCAGCATTCTGTTAAAGAGTTAAGAGAAATAGGAATACAACCTAATATTTTATTGTGTAGGTGTGATAGATCTATTGAGGCTAACGAAATAGATAAAATTGCATTATTTTGCAATGTAAAATCTGAAGATGTTATTCAAGCTCTAGATGTAAAAAATATTTATAATGTACCTATAGTTTATAATAGTGAAAAATTAGACGTACAAGTTTTAAGGCATTTCAATATTAAACCAAATAAAATAAATTTGATAAAATGGAAAAGAATTGTTCAATCAGCAAATACAGTAAAAATAAATATTAATATTGGTATTGTTGGAAAATATACAGATTTACCTGATGCTTATAAATCATTAAATGAAGCTTTAGTTCATGGAGGGTTAATAAATAACGTAGGTATAAATATTCATTGGATAAATTCAGAGGGATTAAATGATAAATCTATTAAAAATAAATTTAAAAATATTAATGGTATTATTGTGCCAGGGGGGTTCGGAGAAAGAGGTATTACTGGAAAAATTAAGGCTATAAAATATGCTCGTATAAATAAAGTTCCTTTTTTAGGAATCTGTCTTGGTCTTCAGCTAGCAGTAATTGAATTTTCTAAAAATGTATTAAATATAAGAAATGCTAATTCTTCGGAATTTACAAATACTGAAAATAACGTAATTGGTTTATTAACAGAGTGGTATAAAGATGGTAAAAAAGAAGTTCGATCCAAAACATCAGATGTAGGAGGTACTATGAGGTTAGGGTCTTATCCTTGTAAGCTTAAAAAAGGTTCATTAGCATTTAAAATATACAAAAAATCTATTATTCATGAAAGACATAGACATCGTTATGAAGTAAATTCTATTTTTGAGAATAAGCTAACGTATAAAGGTATGATATTTTCAGGTAAATCGCCAGATTCTATGTTGCCTGAAATTATAGAGATTAATTCACATCCTTGGTTTTTAGGTGTTCAATTTCATCCCGAGCTAAAATCAAGACCTTTTATGCCTCATCCAATATTCAAATCTTTTATATCTGCAGTAAAAAAAGTAAGTAAAAATAATGACTAAAAATAACAAAGATATAAAAATTAAAGATTTTGTAATAAGTAATAATAATAGATTTACTTTAATTGCAGGGCCATGTGTGATAGAAAACAGAGACCATGCTTTAAAAACTGCCAGTTTAATATCAGATATTTGTAATTCTATAGGGTTGAACTTTATATACAAATCTTCATTTGATAAGGCTAATAGAACATCTTTAAAATCATCTAGAGGTCCTGGTATTCATGATTCATTAGAAATATTTAATGAAATAAAAAATAAAATAGGTTGTCCAGTAATTACTGATGTGCACGAAAAAGAACAAATATCACTATTGTCTGAGGTATTAGATGTAATACAAATTCCAGCGTTCTTATGTAGGCAGACAGATCTACTAATTGAGTCAGCAAAATCAAATCTACCAATTATGGTTAAAAAAGGTCAATTTTTGGCACCATGGGATATGCAAAATGTAGTAGATAAGATTTCACAAAATGGTAATGGTGGAGTAATGATTTGTGAGAGAGGAGCAAGTTTTGGGTATAACACTTTAGTATCTGATTTTAGGTCAATTCCTATTTTAAAAAAAATGGGATATCCTGTAGTTTTTGATGCCACTCATTCTGTACAGCAACCTGGTGGCTTAGGAGATAAATCAAGTGGACAAAGAGAATTTGTACCTACGCTCGCTAAGGCTGCATCCGCTATAGGAGTGGCAGCATTATTTATGGAAACACACGAAGATCCAGATAATGCTCCTAGCGATGGCCCTAATATGTGGCCATTGGATAAACTTAAAAATTTACTTCAAATTTTAATTAATCATGATGAAATAGCTAAAGAATTAAATAATTAAAAAGGTATAATAATGACAATTATAAGTAAGATTAAAGGAAGAGAAATTATAGATAGTCGCGGTAATCCAACGCTAGAAGTGGATGTATTTTTATCTGATAATATTATTGGTAGGGCTTCAGTTCCTTCAGGAGCTTCCACAGGAGCATATGAAGTAATAGAAAAAAGAGACAATGATAATAGATATTTAGGCAAGGGAGTAAAAAAAGCTGTTGAATTAGTTAATAATGAAATAAATAAAGCTTTACTAGGCCAAAATGTTTTAGAACAAAGTAATATTGATGATATTCTAATTAATCTTGATGGAACTAGTAATAAAATGAATTTAGGAGGAAATAGTATTTTAGGAGTTTCTCTAGCATGCTCTAGAGCAGCTGCTAATAGTAAAAATATTCCTTTATTTAAGCATGTTGGAGATGACTCTTCTCTAACCTTGCCAATACCATTTATGAATATTATAAATGGAGGCGCTCATGCAAATAATAGCTTAGATTTTCAAGAACTAATGATTGTCCCATTTGGTTTTACTCGTTTTAGTGATGCATTAAGATGTGGAGCTGAAGTTTTTCAGTCATTAAAAAAACTTCTATTAAATAATGATTATTCTATAGCAGTAGGAGATGAAGGAGGTTTTGCTCCTAATTTTTCTAGTCATAAAGAAGCTTTAGATTACATAATTCTTGCTATTGAAAACGCGGGATACATGCCTGGTAAAAATGTTTCTATTGCTCTAGATGTAGCCTCTACAGAATTTTATTATAACAAAGAATATAAATTAAAAGGTGAAAATAAAATATTTGATAGTCAAGGTTTGATAGATTTTTTAGATTCTCTTACTAGTGAATACCCTATTATTTCAATTGAAGATGGTTTAGCTGAAGACGATTGGGAAGGATGGAAAAGTATGACAGATCAAATTGGAAATAATGTTCAATTGGTTGGAGATGACTTATTTGTAACAAATACAGATAGGCTTAGAAAAGGAGTTGAAGAAAAAATAGCAAATTCAATTTTGATAAAATTTAATCAGATAGGAACTTTAACTGAAACATTAAATGCAATTAATATGGCAAAAAAAGCATCTTATACTTCTATGATTTCTCATAGATCAGGGGAAACTGAGGATCATTTTATTGCGGACCTAGCTGTCGCTACTAATTCTGGTCAAATTAAAACAGGTTCATTATCTAGATCTGATAGATTATCTAAGTATAATCAATTATTAAGAATAGAAGAGCTCTTGGGTGAAAAAGCTATATATAACAGGGGCCAAGATTTTTATAAATAATATTGACTAATTTTATTTAAAGTGATTCATTATGTTATGGGTAAATACTTTAGTTCAAATAATAATTATGTGTTAATAAGAAATATTTTTATAAGAACCTGTATATTTTTTGCTGGTGCTTACTTTGTATTTCATTTTTTAAATGGTAATATTTCACTTAATCCTCTTAAAGATAAAAAGGAATTAGTTGAATATAATTTAAATATTCTTGAAAATAAAGAAAAAGAACTGGCGTTTAAAGAATTATTAGTAGATAAAATGTCCAATATTCATAATAATATTGATCTCTTAGATGAGTTAACTAGGTTAAAATTAGGCTATTCAGGAAAAGATGAAATAGTTATTTCACTCGAATAAAATTTAATTGACTTATTCTTTATTTTAACTAACTTATTCTGTATGAATCAGGATAATAAATTTTCAAATATAATCGATGATTTAGGCGGAGGAAGACTATTAGCTAGGAACCTTTCTTCATTTACAAATACTGTTTTAAATGAAAAAACAGTATACTCATGGAAACAGCAAGGTATTCCTGATAAATGGAAACCTTCTATAATAAAGCTTTTACTTAAATCAGGAAGTAATATTCCAGAAAGCTTTATTCCTCCTGGAATGAGTATAGATAATTTTCAAGATAATACATCAGAAAATACTAAGTTATTAGGTCAATATGATGTATCTGATGAAAAAGAAATAAGCAATGAGCAATTAAAATCTTTTTATGAAAAAATGTTATATTTGAGAAGGTTTGAAGAAAGAGTTGGTCAATTATATGGTCTTGGATTAATTGGAGGTTTTTGTCATTTATATATTGGACAAGAAGCAGTTTCAGTTGGAATGGAAGCTGCAATAGATAAAGAAGATAACGTAATTACAGGCTATAGATGTCATGCGCATTTATTATCAAGAGGAGCTTCTCCATATAAAATATTATGTGAATTAATGGGAAAAGGAGAAGGAATATCTAAGGGAAAAGGAGGATCCATGCATATGTTTGATCCTGCAAATAATTTTTGGGGTGGACACGGAATTGTTGGAGCTCAAGTTCCTATAGGTACAGGTTTAGCTTTTGCATCTAAATATTTAAATAAGCAAACTTTATCCGTTACCTACTTTGGAGATGGTGCTGCTAATCAAGGGCAAGTATATGAGTCTTATAATATGGCTTCCTTATGGAAATTACCCATCATTTTTTGCATTGAAAATAATCAATATGGAATGGGAACGTCCACTAAGAGAGCAAGCGCCGGAACAGATTTGAGTAAGCATGGAGAATCTTTTGGTATTCCTGGTTTTGCGGTTAATGGAATGAATCCAGTTTCTGTATATCTATCTGCACTGAAAGCAGTAAAGTGGGTCAGGGATGGTAATGGACCAATTATACTTGAAATGAAAACATATAGATATAGAGGTCATTCTATGTCAGACCCAGCAAAGTATAGAACTAGGGAAGAGGTTCAAAAAATGAGAGAGGAGCAAGACCCTATAGAATATATAAAAAAGAAGTTATTAGATTTAGACATATTTGATAAAGACAGACTTCAAGAAATAGATGATAATATTAGATTGGAAATAAGCAATTTAGCTGAAAAAGCTACTAGTAGTAAGCCTGTTAGTGAAGATGAATTGTATACAGATGTATTATGTGAGGATAAATATGAGTAAATTTCCTGTTAGAGCGGCTATTAGAGATGCTATTGCCGAGGAAATGAGATTAGATTCTAATGTATTCTTAATTGGAGAAGAAGTAGGAGAATATGAAGGAGCTTATAAAGTTAGCCAAGGCTTAATTTCAGAGTTTGGAGATCATAGAGTTATAGATACACCTATAACTGAGGCAGGATTTACAGGTTTAGCAGTGGGAGCCTCAATAGGAGGATTGAAGCCTATAGTTGAATTTATGACATGGAATTTTGCATTTCAAGCTATAGACCAAATAATTAATTCTGCAGCCAAAACTTATTATATGTCTGGCGGTTTAGTTAATATTCCAGTTGTATTTAGAGGGCCTAATGGGTCTGCTTTACAAGTTGCTGCTCAACATAGCCATGATTTAAGCTCATTATTTACTAATATACCTGGCTTAAAAGTAATTGCCCCTTATGATAGTGCGGATGCAAAAGGTTTACTTAAATCTGCAATAAGGGATCCTAATCCAGTTATATTTTTAGAAAATGAATTACTTTATAATGAAGTTTTTGAGCTTCCTGATATAGATTATTCTGTTCCAATAGGCGCTGCTAATATTAAAAGGTCAGGTACTGATATTACAATTACAGCTTTCTCAAGAGGGGTTTATGCAGCTTTAAAAGCAGCAGAATTACTTGAAAAAGAAAATATAAGTGCTGAAGTTATAGATTTAAGAACTTTAAGACCTTTAGACATTGAAACTATAATAAAATCAGTTAAAAAAACAAATAGACTACTTTCAGTGGAGGAAGGTTGGATGAGTTCAGGAATAGGAGCTGAAATCATCTCTTTAGTTACGTCAAAGGCTTTTGATTACCTTGATGCTCCTCCAGAAAGAATAGCGGCATTGAATGTTCCATTACCTTATGCCAGTAATTTAGAAAAATTATGTTTACCAGATAGGGACAATATATTTAAGTTATGTATGACATTATTTTAATAAAATATATAATAAGAGCATTTTATATTAATATTGTTTATAAATATTATAATTTATTGCTATTTAATTAATATATTATATTTTTTAGCAATTTATAATTTTTATTATTTTGTATAATTATTATTTATTGCAGATATTATTATTTACAGAGGAGTATAGATAATGGCAATAGCAATTTTGATGCCTGCATTGTCACCTACAATGACAGAGGGAAACATTGCAAAGTGGTGTAAGAATATAGGTGATGAAATTAAGTCTGGCGATATTATTGCAGAAGTAGAAACTGATAAGGCTACTATGGAAATTGAAGCTGTAGATGAAGGTGTTCTAGAAAAAGTTTTATTTGATGATGGAGCAGAAGGTATTAGCGTTAATTCTTTAATAGCTGTGCTTAGAAATAAAAATGATTCTGATAAAGACGTAAAAGATTTACTAACTAAGCATAATATAGATATTTCTGCTAATCAGAATGATCAATCCAATGAAAATATGAATGAAAAAATCGATGTTAAAAACCTACCTGAAAAAAAAGAAGTATTGGAAGAAAGTTCAAATAATAAAAATACACATTTAGATGTATCTGATAGTTTAAAAACTTCTTCAAATAAGAATGAAAATATAAAAGATAGTAGTATTTTTAATGAAGATAATTCTTCTATAGAGCAAATAGAAATTAGTAGAAAAGCAATAAGTCCATTAGCAAAAAGAATTGCTATACAAAATAATTTAGATATAAATTTAATTACTGGTACTGGCCCTAGAGGAAGAATAGTTAAAGATGATGTAAAAAATTATTTAAATAAAAACAGCTCTTTAAATGAAAAGTCTTACACTAAAAATAAAGAAAATGTTAGAAAAAAACCTTCTTCAATGAGAAAAGTCATTGCGGAAAGATTATCTTATTCCAAAAAAGAAGTTCCACATTTTTATTTAACTGTTGATTGTAATGTTGATGAGTTGTTAAAAGGAAGGCATTCAATAAATAAAGATTTAGAAGTAAAAGAAAAGATTTCTATAAATGACATAGTTATTAAGGCATTAGGGATGGCACTTTATATTGTTCCTGAAGCTAATTGCTCTTGGAAAGAAGATGAAATTACCTATTATGGTTCGGTTGATATTAGTGTTGCTATAGCTGTTGATGATGGCTTGTTTACTCCAGTTTTAAAGAATGTTGATTATTTAAAATTAAGTGAGATATCTGCAAAAATGAAAGATTTTGTAGTTAGAGCAAATTCAGGTAAGCTCTTACCTAATGAATATGAGGGAGGTAATTTTTCCATAAGTAATTTAGGCATGTATGAAATAAATAATTTTTCTGCAATAATTAATCCTCCACAATCTGGTATATTAGCGGTGGGAAGTATAACAAAAAAACCTATTATTATTAATGATGAAATAAAAATTGCTAATATGATGACATGTCAATTATCTGGTGATCATAGAGTTATTGATGGGGCTGTAGGAGCTAAATTATTAAAGGAATTTAAAAGTATAATAGAAAACCCAATAAAAATGATAGTTTAGTAAAATGACTAATGATAAAATTTATGATGTTATAATAATTGGCAGTGGTCCTGGAGGTTATGTAGCTGCAATTAGAGCCTCTCAATTAGGTTTAAATACTGCAGTCATAGAAAAGGACAAACTAGGAGGTATTTGCTTAAATTGGGGTTGTATTCCTACAAAAGCTCTTTTGAGAGCATCAGAAATTAATCATATTATATCTGAAACTCCTGATTTTGGAATAAATGTTAAAAATTTTAATATTGATTGGAAAACAATTGTAAGTAGATCTCGTAAGGTATCCGAACAATTATCAAAAGGAGTGGATTATTTATTAAAGAAAAATAAGGTTGATATAATTATAGGAGAAGGAAGAATTTCTGGAAAAGGAAGAGTTATAGTAAAGAATTCTGATAAAGAGACTTTATATACAACTTCTAATATAATTCTTGCAACGGGGGCTAGGCCAAAAAAAATTAAGGGTTTAGAAAGTGATAATAAATATATATGGAGTTATAAAGAAGCTATGGTTCCTGAAAAAAGACCAGATTCTATCTTGATAGTAGGCGCAGGAGCTATTGGTATTGAATTTGCTAGTTTTTATAATGATTTTGGTACAGAAGTAACAGTTGTTGAAGCACAAGAACACATACTCCCTTCAGAAGATAAAGAAATTTCAATTTTTGCAAAAAAATGTTTTGAAGATTCTAAGATTAAAATTTTTAATAATTCAAAAATAAATTATGTAAAATCTAATAAAAAGGAAGTTGAAGCAGAATTTGTAGATAAACTTGGTAAGAAACATTTTAAAAAATATTCTAGGGCTATTATGGCTATAGGTATTGATGCAAATATAGAAAATATTGGATTAGATACAGTAAATATAGAGATAGTAAATGGAAAAGTATTAACAGATAGATATAATCAGACTTCAGAAAAAGGAATTTTTGCTATTGGAGATTTGACTGGTGCGCCATGGTTAGCACATAAGGCTAGTCATGAAGGTATCAATGCTGTAAATTATATTCATAATCCTAATATTAAGAATAAACACAACAAAATAATTCCAGGTTGTACTTATTCTAGACCTCAAATTGCTAGTATTGGACTTACTGAAAATGATGCAATTAAGAAGGGTATTAAAATTAAAGTAGGAAAATTTCCATTGATTGGTAATGGAAAAGCTATAGCTTTAGGAAGTGCGGATGGTTTTATAAAAACAATATTCAGTCATGAGACAGGTGAACTTATAGGAGCGCATATGATAGGACCAGAAGTTACTGAATTAATTTCTACTTACTCGTTAGCTATGCAGCTAGAAGCTACAGAACTAGATCTTTTTGATACTATTTTTCCTCATCCAACAGTTTCTGAATCAATTCATGAGTCTGTTCTAGATGCTTATGATAGGGCTATTCACATATGAAGTTGACTTATAAATGCTAAATAATAGAAAATTAAAAAGAAACTATATTTCTAGATCTCATCTTACTAATAGTAGTACAACTAAATTAAAAAAGCCTAATTGGATTAGAGTTAAAGCTCCAATATCAACAGGTTATTTGTCAACTAAAGAATTAATTACTAAAGCTAATTTAAATACAGTTTGTGAGTCTGCTTCTTGCCCAAATATTGGGGAATGTTGGGATAAGGGACATGCAACAGTGATGATCTTAGGTGACGTTTGTACGCGAAAATGTGGTTTTTGTAATATTAAATCAGGGGCACCCAGCGATATTGATATTTTAGAACCATATAGATTAGCAAAAGCTATATCTCAACTAAATCTTAGACATGTTGTAATTACATCAGTTGATAGGGATGATCTAAAGGACGGTGGAGCAAATCAATTTGTTAAATCAATTTATGAAATTAAAAAATTGTCTAGAAATATTACTATTGAGGTTCTTACTCCTGATTTTCAGAGAAAAGAAGGCGCTCTAGCAAAAATTGTAAATGCAAAACCTGATGTATTTAATCATAATTTAGAAACTATATCTAGACTATATAAAAATGTAAGAAGGGGAGCTTCATACAATCATAGTTTAAATTTATTAAAAAAGGTGAAAAAGTTAAGTTCTACAATATTTACCAAATCTGGAATTATGGTTGGTTTAGGAGAAAAAATTGAAGAGATAGTGACTCTACTTAAAGATCTTAGGAAAGCTGATGTTGATTTTGTTACTATCGGACAATATATGCAGCCGTCAAAAGATCATTTACCTGTAATAAAATACTATACTATAGAAGAGTTTAAAAAAATTGAAAATATTGCATATAATATGGGTTTCTTATTAGTATCATCCTCTCCTCTTACTAGATCTTCTTATCACGCAGATGATGATTTTCATAAACTAAAAATTGCTAGAGACGCTCTTTTAAATGTTTAATTATAAAATAGTAAAAGATCTAAATTATAGTGATAAACAAATGTTTGACTTAATTATCGATGTTGAAAAATATCCTGAATTTTTACCTTGGTGCAAGTCAACTAATATTTATGATAAGGGTACTAATATCTTTTATTCAGATATGGAAATTGGTTTTAATTTAATAAAAGAAAAATTCACTAGTAGAGTTACAACTTTAAATTCTAAAAAAATACATTCTGAAGCTATTAGTGGCCCATTCAATAAAATGAATAATATATGGGAAATTGAAAATCTATCGCATAATAAATGTAGAATAACTTTAAATATAGAGTTTGATTTTAAATCATTTATATTAAGAAATTTGATGGGAAAATTATTCGAGGTTTCTGCGATAAAAATGATAGATGCATTTGAAAATAGGGCAAATTATCTCTATAAAAATTAGTTTATTTCATTTAGTGCCATTTCAAGACATGTTTTTACCGATAATTTTCTTACAGTTTCACGATTACCTTTATAAATAATTCTTTCATGTTTAACTGCTTTTTTAGTTGCTAATGCATGATGAACCAAACCTACAGGCTTATTAGGTAAAGCGCCGCCAGGACCTGCTATTCCTGAAATAGCTAATACAATATCTATATCGTTATTATAATTAATCATATTTCTTGCCATATCACACACTACCTCTTTGCTGACCGCACCAACATCTTCTAATAACTTCTGTTTGATATTTAGCATATTTACTTTTGCTTCATTTGAGTAGGTTATAAAACTATATTTATAGACATTTGAAGAGCCAGGATGCATTGTTAAATATTGGGCTAACATTCCACCTGTACATGATTCAGCAGTTCCAATTTTAAGTTTGTGTAAATTTAAAAGCTTTAATAATTCCAAAGATAGGCTATTTAAAATTTTATTCATATCGGACCAATATTTGTATTAAACTTATCGTAATTAATGTATATATTCCTGCAATCACATCATCTAGCATTACACCTATACCATTTTTCATCTTTTTATCAAAATATGATGCTGGCCAAGGTTTTAAAATATCATATATTCTAAAAATTATAAAAGATGCAAAAAGTAATAATAAATTATCTAATACAGTTAGCATGGCTATTAATTGTCCAACTACTTCATCAATGACTATTACACTCGAATCTTTTTCACCAGTTTTATTCTGATATATCTGAGAAGCTTTAATTCCTAAAATCAGCAATAAAGGAATTAATAAAATTAATAGATTATAATTAATTAAATATATCAAATAACCAATAATTAGTCCGGCTAAAGAACCAAACGTTCCAGAAGCAAAAGGAATATACCCAATTCCAAATACAGAAACAAAAATATTATTTATATTAATTTTTATCATTATTAATAGGGTTTAGATATAGTAGTTATACATTGTGCCATAATACCTTCTTTTCTTCCGGTAAATCCTAAAGTTTCTGTAGTTGTTGCTTTAATAGATACGCATGTATTTGAAACATTTAATAATTTAGCAATATTATTTTTTATTTTATCTCTATATTTAGATATTTTGGGTTCTTCACAAATTACATTAATATCTGTATGCAAAAGAATACATTTATGCTTCTTCAATAAAGATATAGCATGATTTAAAAATATTTCTGAATTTGCATTTTTCCACTTAGGGTCTTTATCAGAAAAAATAGAGCCAATATCTCCTTCAGAAATTGTTCCTAGAATTGAGTCTACTAGAGAATGAATAATGACATCTGCATCAGAATGTCCTAACAGACTTCTGTTGTGATCAACTTTAACTCCACCTAGTTTAATATATTTTGTATTTTCTTTAGAGCTAAATTTATGAACATCTACTCCAATACCTGAAATTTGTTTATATTTTTTATCTTTATACATTATATACTCTAAATATTTTAAATCATTTTTAGTGGTAATTTTTAAATTATTTATATTACCTTTAACATAATGCACATTATCAAATAAAGTTGAATCATCGTCCAATTTATCACTATAACTTATTTTGTGTTTTAAATATAATTCTTTATATTTAAATCCTTGAGGAGTTTGCACTAAAGAAAACTTGTTTCTATCAACGTGTTCAATTATTTTATTATTTTTTATTTTTTTTAATGCATCATTTATAGAAATTACAGGGACCACAGCATTATATTTATCGAGTTTTTTTATAATATTATTAATAATTGTATTATTTATATTTGGTCTGACACTATCATGTATTAAAATATTTATAGGATTAAATTTTTTAACATATTTAAGCGCATTATAAACAGACTTTTTTCTTGTATCTCCACCATATACAAAATCAATTATCGCTAATTCTTCTAAGCATACTTTAGTTATATTTTGGTATTTTTTATTTATAACTAAAACAACCTTATCAATATTTGGATTTTTATAAAAAACTTTTGTTGAGTGCAATATTACAGCTTTATTATTAATATATTGATATTGTTTTATTAATTTTTTATCAAATCTTTTTCCTATTCCACTTGCAAGGATTACAGCAATAGTTTTCATTAATTATTCTCAATTCATTTACATATATATAATATATATTTTTATATATATTTTATTAGACTAAAACAAATTTATTCTTTATTCTGCCTAATTAATAGGCATTTAATTAATTTGGATTTTTTTTAATGGATTCTAAAGTAATAAATCAGACAAAAAGTCTAAATTTTGCACAATTATTGAATAATATTCCATCTGCTATTTTATTAATAGATAAAGATTATAATATTTCATTTATTAATTATTCAGCAGAAGTATTATTAGGAGAAAGTTCTAAAACTATATTGAACAATAATTTGCAAACTTTTTTAGCATTAGATAATCAATTATTCTCGCTTATCGATCAAGTAAATAAACAAAAATATAACGCTACACAATTTGATATTACTATAAATGATTTTAATAAAAGAAATTTCATAGTAGATGTAGAAGCAGGTATATATGATATTGATCATATTATTTTATGTTTCCATAAAAGGGCAATCGCAGAACAAATAGATAGAAGTATTGTATATAAAAATATACATACTGTATCTGGTTTATCGTCATTAATGGCACATGAGATTAAAAATCCACTTTCTGGAATAAAAGGAGCAGCTCAACTTTTAAATGATGTAGTAGATGGAGAAGATAAAGATTTAACATCATTAATTATTGATGAGGTTGATAGGATAGGAGAATTAGTCAATAGGGTTAATTCTATATCCGATAATAGTATAGTAAATAGGACATCAGTTAATATTCATGATGTTCTTCAAAGAGTTAATAAAATTGCAAAGAATAGTTTTGCAGAAAATTGTAATATTATTGAGCTTTATGATCCTTCTTTACCAGATATTTATGGAGATATAAATTCTTTAATTCAAGTATTTTTAAATTTAGTAAAAAATGCAGCAGAGGCCAAACCAGATGGAGATATAACGATACAAACTGGTTATAGGCATGGTTTTAATATTAAAGTTTCAGGAAGTAATAATAAATTGAAATTACCAATATATGTTCACGTTAAAGATGATGGGCCTGGTATTCCAGATACAATTAAAAATCATCTCTTTGAGCCTTTTGTATCGAGTAAACATAGAGGCTCAGGATTAGGATTATCAATTGTATCAAGTATAATTGAAGAGCATGGAGGTATAATAGAAGTAAACTCATCTAAAAATACAATTTTTACTGTATTATTTCCTCAGTATGAGGATAGTAAATAATGGATAAACCTCTAATTTTGATAGCTGATGACGATAAAGCAATAAGGGTAGTTCTTGAAAAAAAGTTAAATAGATCAGGTTTTAATACAAAAAGTACAGATAAGGGAAAAACTTTATTATCTTGGGTAGAACAAGGTGAAGGCGATTTAATAATTACTGATGTTGTTATGGAGGATTCTAATGGCTTAGATTTACTTCCTCTAATTCACGGTTTAAGACCTGGTATGCCAGTAATGATTATGAGTGGTTTAAATACGATTAAAACTGCTATAGAAGCTAGTACAGGAGGTGCATATGAATATTTTGCAAAACCTTTTGATTTAGATCATGTTTTAGATGTTGTAACTAAGTCTTTTAACTCTGAAAAGAAAAATAACATTATCAATGAAGATGGATCTCTATTAGATGATGATCTTCCAATAGTAGGTAGTTCCTCATCCATGCAAGAAGTATATAGAGTTTTAGCTAAATTAGTTAATTCTGACTTAACAGTTATGATAAAGGGAGAAAGTGGTACAGGGAAAGAATTAATTGCTAAGGCATTACATGATTATAGTTCTAGAAAAAATGAACCTTTTATAGCTATTAATATGGCTGCAATACCAAGAGAATTAATAGAGTCTGAATTATTTGGTTACGAACGAGGAGCCTTTACAGGGGCCGAAAAAAATACTAAAGGAAAATTTGAACTTGCAAATGAAGGAACCTTATTTCTTGATGAAATAGGAGATATGCCAGTTGAAGCTCAAACAAGACTCTTAAGAGTATTACAAGATGGTTGTTTTACGGCAGTTGGAGGTAAAAAAACTATATATACAAATGTTAGAATTGTTGCTGCTACTCACAGAAATTTATCTGATATGATAAATGATGGACTTTTTAGAGAAGACTTATTTTATAGGCTAAATGTTGTACCAATAAATGTTCCCGCACTTAGAGATAGATCTGAAGATATTCCTTTATTGATTAATCATTTTATAAAGAAGTATTCAGATAATACTAAAGAAAATAAGAGTTTTGATAAAGGTGCACTAAATGAATTAAAGGATTATCATTGGCCCGGCAATGTCAGAGAATTAGAAAATTTAGTTAAAAGATTAATTATTTTAGTTCCACAAAATTTTATTGATAAAGATACTTTAAGCACTTTTATGTCTAAGTTTGAAAAAAATAAAAATACTTTTACAAGTAATTCCTTAGGTGCTTCTGTAGAGAAACACCTAAATCAATATTTTGATACTCATAAAAATGAACTGCCAGCTAATGGTTTATATGATAGAATTGTACATGAAGTAGAAAGACCATTAATTATAAAAACCTTAAATTTAGTTAGAGGTAATCAACTTAAAGCAGCAGAGTTATTAGGTATAAATAGAAATACTCTTAGAAAAAAAATTATATATTTAGATATACAATTAGGTAATCATGCTAAAAAAAATTAGATTTCATATAAAAGAAAAACATTGTTTTCTTCTTTGATGAATATTTTTAAACTAAATAAGAGTAACAATGGTGTTAAGAGGTCATGGTTTTTAGTTGTAGCTTCTTTAATATCTGGAATGGCTACCTATGCAGCTATGACGCCATCTGGAGATGCTAATAAGTTTTTAATATTAGTATTACTTAATTTAGATTTAGTCTTATTAATTAGTTTAATTATTATAATCACGAAGCGTGTAGTAAATATATGGTCTAGGAAAAAAAGTGGTCAATTAGGAGCACAACTTCACAGTAGAGTCGTAGTTATGTTTAGTTTATTAGCTGCAGCTCCTGCAATTGTGGTAGCAATATTTGGAGCTATATTTTTCACTGTTGGAATTGAAAACTGGTTTTCAGCTCAAGTAAAAAATGCATTAAATAAATCATTATCAGTTTCAGAGGCTTATTTTGAACAAGGACAAAGGCAAATAAGCTTAGATGCTGTTGATATTGCTGGAATAATGAATACTTCAGGAATATTAAATAATATTAATAACTTGGATATACAAAAAGAAAATAATCTTAAAAAATTTTTAAATAAGCTTGCATACGAAAGAAATTTTACGGAAGTAATAATTTTTGATAAATTTGGAAATGTAGTTGCAGAAAGTGAACTATCTTTTCTATTTAAATCAGAAAGAAGAAGGGCTCTTTTTGATTTAGTTATGGAAACAAAACGTCCAGCTATAGATTTCTCTAGTAGTGAACTAGATAAAACAATATCTGCAATTTCTCCTGTAAATTTTTTAGGTAATCATTTTATATATATAAGTAAATTTAAAGATTTAAGAGTCATATCAGATATTAATTCTGTTAAAGCAGCAGTCAAAAATTATAGGGGTGTAGAAAATAAAAAAGAGGGATTGCATATAACTTTTACTATGGTTTTTATAGTAGTAGCTGTTCTTCTAATGTTTGTTGCAATATTAATGGGTTTAAATTTCGCTAATGGATTGGTTACTCCTATAACTAATTTAGCTAATGCTGCAGAACGAGTTTCAATGGGAGATTTAAAAGTTAGAGTTCCAGATAATAATAATAAAGATGAAATAGCAGATCTTTCCAAAACTTTTAATAAAATGACAGAACAATTAGACAGTCAAAGAAATGATTTAATAAATACTAATAATGAACTTGAAAGAAGAATAAAGTTTACAGAAACTGTTTTAACTGGTGTTACAGCTGGTGTTTTAGGATTGGATAAATTTGGTAAGATATTTTTACCAAATAGGCGTGCATTAGACTTATTAGATTTGGACAAAAATATTCATAATAGTTATTTAACAGATGTAGTACCTGAAATGTCAGATATGTTTTTAGAACTTAAAAAAAATAATCAAAAAATTATAACTAAAGAGATAGAGTTAATAAGAAATAAAAAAAAGATTATTATTATTACGACTATAACTGCAGAAAAAAATAAAAATAAAGTATTAGGATATGTAGTTACTTTTGATGATATGACAGAGTTTTTTAAAATGCAAAGAGTTGCAGCTTGGAGTGATGTCGCCAGAAGAATTGCACATGAAATTAAAAACCCCTTAACTCCTATTCAACTTGCAGCAGAGCGAATAAAGAGAAAATATAAAAAACATATAACTTTGGAGCCTGAAATATTTCTTTCGTGTATAAGTACAATTATCAGACAAGTAGATGGAATGAGAAAGATGGTAAATGAATTCTCAGCATTTGCTAGAATGCCTGTACCAGTATTTAATAAAGTAAACTTGACGAATTTAGTAAATGATATTGCTTCTTTATCAGTTTTATCTAATGAAAATATAAAAGTTAATATTAAAGTGCCTAAAAGAACACTATATGCAGTGGTTGATGAAAACCAAATAAGACAAGCAATGCAAAATATTATATCAAATGGCATAAATTCTATGATAGAAAGAAAAAATAGTAATAAAGTTAAAAATATGCTTACCGTTGAATTAAAAAAAGTAAAAAATAATTTTAATATATTAGTTTCAGATACAGGTATAGGATTACCTGAAAATATTAAAGATGATTTAACAGATCCTTATGTTACATCTAGAAAGAATGGCACTGGCCTTGGTTTAGCAATAGTAAAAAAAATTATGGAAGATCATAATGGTACATTAGAAGTAAAAAATATTGAAGGTGGTATTGGAGTCTGCGCTAATTTAAGATTTACTAGTAAAGAAAAAATAAATAAAGGATAATTTAAATAATACTATGAAATATAATATTTTAGTTATAGATGATGAAGAAGATATAAGAAATTCTATTGCAGGTTTACTTCAAGATGAAAATTATGAAGTAAGGACAGTAGAAAATTCTGATAAAGCGTTAAATGCTATTTCTGAGAGATTGCCTGATTTAATTTTAATAGATATCTGGTTAGAAAATAGTAAATTAGATGGCTTAGAATTATTAAATGAGATTCAATCAAAATTTTTATCACTTCCATGTGTAATGATTAGTGGACATGGTAATATTGATATAGCAGTCAAAGCTATTAGAAATGGAGCCAGTGATTATATTGAAAAACCATTTGAAGTTGAGAGATTGTTAATTACTCTAGAAAGAGTTTTAGAGATATCAAAACTTAAAAAAGAACATAAAGAACTTTGGTTAAGAGCAGGAGGGGAATTAGAATTAATCGGAGAGTCATCACTAATTAAAAAAATACAATTATTGGTAAAAAAAGTAGCTCCTACCGGAAGTAGAATATTAATTACAGGAGAATATGGAACTGGAAAGGAAACTTTAGCCAGATTAATACATTTAAATTCTAAGAGGTCAGAAGGACCATTTATATTATTAAACTCTCAAATTTTAACTTCTGACTCATTAGAAGAATTGCTTTTTGGTGAAGAAGATAAAGATGGTAAAAGCACCAAAATTGGTCTGCTAGAACAAGCAAATAATGGAACTTTGTTTATAGATGAAGTTGCTAGTTTATCATTAGAAGCACAAGCTTATTTTATTAAGGCTTTACAAGATAATGCTATTAGAAGAAAAAATGGATCAACGAGAATTAATATAGATATCAGAGTAATTAGTTCATCTAGTATAGAGATTAAAGATAACATTCAAAATAATACATTTAGTGAAGACTTATATTATAGATTAAATGTAGTTCCTATAGAGATGCCTCCTTTATCAAAAAGAAAAGAAGATATTCCATTATTGATAAATTATTTTTTAAATAAAGCTTCAAATACTACTGGTAGAAATCAAATTAGAATAGATCAACAAGCATTAGCCTCTCTTCAAGCCTTTAATTGGATTGGTAACGTTAGACAATTAAAAAATGCTATAGAAAGAATTTTAATTATGATGGATGATAACGAATTAAATATAATTACTTATGATATGCTTCCAAAAGACTTATTACAGATAGAAAAGCATGATGACAATAGTAATAATATAGATCTAGAATATCTTTATTCTCTTAACCTTAAAGAAGCCAGAAATATATTTGAACATGATTATATTGAAAAAAACTTAGATAGGTTTAATGGAAATGTTTCTAAAACAGCTAATTTTATAGGAATGGAAAGGTCTGCATTTCATAGGAAGCTAAATATATTAAAAAAAATTAGGAAACAAAACTAAAGGAAATTTATATGAATGTTATTATATGTGGAGCAGGAGAGGTAGGGTATAATATAGCAAGACTTTTGTCAGATGAGAAAAATCAAATCACAATTATAGACCATGATGAAGATAGAATAGAACAAATTTCTAGTAAGCTTGATGTTCGTACTTTAATTGGTTATGCATCTCATCCAAATATTCTTAAAGAAGCAGAAGCTGATAAATCTGATATGATCATTGCTGTTACCCAATCTGATGAAATTAATATGATCTCTTGTCAAATTGCTAGTGCCTTATTTTCAGTTCCCATAAAAATTGCTAGAGTAAGATCCGAAGCATATAATATGGAACAATGGAAACATCTCTTTAATGAAGGTTTATTTTCTATTGATGCTCTAATATCACCAGAACAAGAAGTAGCCAAGTCTTTTACTAGACTAGTTGCAGTTCCTGGAGCAAAGGATTTAATTTCTTTTGATGAGGACCTTGTTAGGTTAATAGAAATTAATTTAGCTGAAGATTGTCCAGTATTAAATACTCCTCTAAATCAGTTAACAGAAATATTTCCTGATTTGGGAGCTAGAGTTGTATATATTGTAAGAAATTCAGAGGGTTTTATTCCTGACAAACTTAGTGAAATGAAAAGTGGAGATGACATATATATAATTGCAGAATCAAACAAAACTGAAAGAGTCCTTTCAGTTTTTGGGAAAGAAACTGCGAGGGCTCGAAGAATTGTTATCATAGGAGGAGGTAAAACTGGTTTGAGAGTAGCTAGGTCAATTGAAGATAACGAACCTCAATCTCATATTACTCTTATAGAAAATAATAAGAATAGGGCTGAAAGTATTGCTGATGAATTAAGTAAATCTATAATTCTAAATGGAGATGCTTTAGACAAAGAAATATTAGAAGAAGCCAATATAGCTAAAGCTGATTTTACATTTGCATTAACTGCAAGCGATGAAATTAATACTTTATCTGCAATTTTAGCTAAAAAATATGGATGTCATTCTTCAGCGGCCTTACTGTCTGAAAATAGATATAGTCCTTTTATTAATTCATTAGGTATTGATGCTATTGTAAACCCAAGAGAACTGACTGTTTCTAGAATTTTAAGATATGTTAGAAAAGGTAAAGTTTTTCAAGTTCAAAGTTTGCGAGAAGGTGAAGCAGAAGTAATTGAGTTAGAGGCAATAGAATCTTCAATTCTAATAGGAGTTCCATTAAGAGAAAAACCTCTACCTGATGGTGTAGCTATAGGTGCATTAATAAGAGATAAGTCTGTAATATTGCCAACTGGTTCTACAACAATCGAAGTAGGTGATAGAGTGATTGTATTTGCTAAACACGACTTTATTACAGAAATTGAAAAAATATTTTCTGTTGGTATAGGTTTCTATTAATTTAGACTTTTAGGAATTAAATTTTGAAAATTCAAAATACATATCCGTTTATTCTATTATTGATGATTATTATTTCTTTTAGCTCAATCATAGCTATAGTGTGGTCTTTATTATTAGGCGCCAATTCTATTCCATTTATATTATTACTTATAATAGCTATATTTATTTTTGTTTGTGTATATATATCGAATAATAAAATCAATATTGAAGATATAGATAAAAAAACTTGTGTCTTATCTACATTTATAATTTGGCTGATCTTAATTGTAATGGGTACTATACCTTTTTATATATTATTTCCAGATGAAAAAATTAAGGATATTTTTTTTCTTACTTCTTCTTTAGTAAGTACTAACGGTATTTGGTCTAATATTGAAGTTTCAGATATATCAAGTTTTTTGATATGGCAATCTATATTACAATGGTTAGGTGGATTATGTACTATAGTAGTTGGTAGTTTTTTTGTTGAAATGGTTTTAAGTAAAAAAAATATGTCTAAGGACTATTTTTCAATAGAAAATTTTAAAATCATATTTTTCTTATATTCTTCTATAACAATTATTTTTATTTTTATTTTTAGTTTTTTATTAAATAATTTAAATGATGCAATTCAGGTCTCTATGGCATTAATATCAACTAGTAATGCATTTACCTCAAGAGGAGATATTATCATTGAATTCAATAATTTAACAAAATTGTTTATGATTTTTTCTATGATTATTGGGTCTTTATCTATTAATTTGCATTATAAATCTTTTTCTCATGGATTTTTAAATTATATTAAAAATAAAAATATAAGGATAACATTTATTATAATGCTAATTTTTACTCTTATACTTAGTTTTTATTCTTTCAATTATATTAAAATGCTTTTTATTGATAAATTTATAAACATTTGTTTTTTAATAATATCTTTTATAACTACTACCGGACTAATTCCAGAAAAAATATATAGTTACGGTTTATTAAGCAATGTAATTATCTTATTAGCTATGCTAACTTTAATTGGGGGTTCCGTTAGTTCTACTTCTGGCGGAATGAAGGCTAGTAGAATAATATATATTTTTAAATACATCTATATTGAATTATTTAGATTAGTAAATCCTCGAAAAATTATGGCTAGTGAAAAAATTAATAATATAGATGAAAGATCCCAAATATTTTTATTTTGTATACTTTATTTAATTTCAATCCCTTTGTTAGCATCCATTTTATCAATTTTTGATTTAAGGTTTGAGGATTCATTTTTGGTTATAATATCAACCATTACAAATTCTGGTATTGGTATTTTAGAAATTGCAAACTTAAATTACTATCCAGATTCATTTTTCGAAGTTATTTTTTTATCTATAGTAATGGTATTAGGAAGAATAGAAATTTTTCTTACAATGATATTAATTTCAGGAATTTTTTGGAAAAAAATTTGAAGTATAATATTTTTTTAAGTTGTAATCTAAAATGAATAGTTGTTTATTAATACATCCAAATATACTTAATAATAAGCAAAGCAGGCGAACAAATAATTCAGCCTTAATAGAATTAAAGTCTTTGGCAGGAGCTATTAATTTAAAAATTTATGGGGCGAACATAATTAGAGTTTCTTCAATTAAACCTGGAACCTTTTTTGGTAAAGGTAAAATTGATGAAATAAAACAAATTTTAAAAGAAAAAGAATTAAATAATAAAATTATTATCATTAATACAAATATTACTCCCATTCAGCAAAGAAATTTGGAAAAGTTATGGAGTGTAAAAGTATTAGATAGAACGGCGCTTATTCTTGAAATTTTTGGAGCAAGAGCAGTAACAAAAGAAGGTTCTTTACAAGTTGAACTTGCTCATATCACTTGGCAGAAAACTAGATTAGTTAGATCGTGGACACATTTAGAGAGACAAAGAGGGGGTAGGGGCTTTCTTGGTGGTCCTGGAGAACTTCAAATTGAATTAGATAAAAGACACATTACGAGTAGAATTAAAAGAATTAAAAAAGAACTCGAAAAAGTAAGAAAAACTAGAGAGCTTCAGAGAAATAAAAGAAAAAAATTATATCCGATAGTATCTCTTATAGGATACACAAATTCAGGTAAATCAACTTTATTTAATAAAATTACTGGCGCAAAAGAGTTTACTAAAAATATGGTTTTTGCAACTTTAGATCCAAAGCATAGAATAGTAAGTTTGTCTAGAGAGAATAGTTTTATATTATCTGATACAGTAGGATTTATTAGTAACTTACCTACTGAGTTAATAGAATCTTTTAAATCTACTTTAGATGAGATTTTATATGCTGATTTGATAATTCACGTTAGGGATATTTCCCATGAAGATTTTGATTCACAAAATGATGATGTTTTGTCTGTAATTCGGGAAATATTTGGTTACGATAAAAATCAAATACCAGAAAATTATATAGAAGTTATTAATAAAGTTGATAAAGTCAAGCCTGAGCTTAAAAATATAATAAATTCTAAAAATAAAATTTATTTATCTGCATTAACAGGCTTAGGAATAAGTGAATTAAAAACTACTATAAAGAAGCTAATTTAAAATTAATTGAAAAAATATTGTCAATATACTTGACATTTTTGATGGTAAATCACACATATCAAATATTAAGCATAGCAGTCTATGTAATAGAGTGCTAATTATTAACTTTAATATTAGGATATTTGATATGAATTTTAAACCCCTTCATGATCGTGTTTTAGTAAAACGCATGGGAAGCGAAGAAAAAACAGCTGGTGGAATTATTATACCAGATTCTGCTCAGGAAAAACCAATGGAAGCAAAAGTAATGGCTGTAGGAACAGGATTGCGTTCTGAAGATGGAAAAATAACTCCTTTAGATGTTAAAAAAGGAGATATTGTTCTTATTGGAAAGTGGTCTGGTACAGAAATTAAAATAGGTTCTGATGATTTAGTTATTATTAAAGAATCAGATATTATGGGAATAATGGGCTAATTAGCCCTTAAATTAAGGAATATATAAATGCCGTCAAAAGATGTAAAATTTTCAACCGATGCCAGGGAGCGCATGCTGCGTGGTGTTGATGTTTTAGCAAATGCAGTAAAAGTAACTTTAGGTCCAAAAGGAAGAAATGTAGTTATAGATAAATCCTTTGGAGCACCAAGAACTACTAAAGATGGAGTTACTGTAGCCAAAGAAATAGAACTTAAAGATAAGTTTGAAAATATGGGTGCACAGATGGTCAGAGAAGTTGCTAGTAAGACAAATGATATTGCTGGTGATGGAACTACTACTGCTACTGTATTAGCTCAATCTATAGTAAGAGAGGGTTGTAAGGCAGTTGCTGCTGGAATGAATCCTATGGATGTAAAAAGAGGTATAGATTTAGCCACTGAAACCGTAGTAGGAGAATTAAATAAGAATAGTAGAAGAATTACTTCAAGAGGTGAAGTTGCACAAGTTGGAACTATTTCATCAAATGGTGAAGCAGAAATTGGAGAATTACTTGCGACAGCTATGGAAAAAGTTGGAAAAGAAGGAGTAATTACTGTAGAAGAAGCAAAAGGTCTTGAAACAGAACTGGATGTTGTAGAAGGTATGCAGTTTGATAGAGGTTATTTATCACCTTATTTTATAACTAATGCAGAAAAAATGACTGCTGAAATGGAAGATCCTTATATACTGATTCATGAACAAAAGTTATCAAGCTTACAGCCAATACTTCCTGTTTTAGAAAAGGTTGTACAGTCTGGTAAACCGTTATTAATAATTGCAGAGGATATAGAAGGGGAAGCGCTTGCTACTTTAGTGGTTAATAGATTAAGAGGTGGATTAAAAGTGGCTGCTGTTAAAGCTCCTGGTTTTGGTGATAGAAGAAAAGCAATGTTAGTTGACATAGCTACTCTAACTAACGCTCAGGTTATAAGTGAAGACCTAGGTATTAAGTTAGAAAATGTTGATCTTAAAATGTTAGGAACTGCAAAAAGAGTTCATATTACAAAAGAAGAAACTACTGTCATTGATGGTGCTGGTTCTAAAAAAGATATATCTGCTAGAGTTAGTCAAATTAAAGCTCAAATCGAAGAGGCTACTTCAGACTATGATCGTGAAAAATTACAAGAAAGATTAGCAAAATTAGCTGGAGGTGTTGCAGTCATTAGAGTTGGTGGCGCTACCGAAGTTGAAGTTAAAGAGCGTAAAGATAGAGTTGATGATGCCATGAATGCTACAAGAGCAGCAGTAGAAGAGGGTATTGTTCCTGGTGGAGGTGGAGCATTAGTAAATGCTTCAAAAGCATTAGCAAAACTAAAACCAGAAAATAATGACCAAAAAGTTGGTCTTGAAATAGTTAAAAGGGCTTGTGAGGCTCCTATTAGACAGATTGCTGCAAATTCAGGTTATGATGGATCTATTGTTGTTGGTAAAATTAACGACTCTAAAGATAAATCTTATGGATTTGATGCCCAAAGCGGTAAATACGTAGATATGATTAAATCAGGAATTATTGATCCTACTAAGGTTGTAAGAACAGCTTTACAAGATGCGTCATCTGTATCTGGTTTATTGATTACAACAGAAGCTATGGTAGCTGATACAGTTGAAGATAAAGAGTCAGCTGCACCTGCTATGCCTGATATGGGCGGCATGGGAGGTATGGGTGGAATGGGTGGAATGGGTGGTATGGGTATGTAATACCACTTATTTAAATCTATTTATTTATTTAAATACTAAAAAGAGCTATCATGTTTTTGATAGCTCTTTTTTTATTATTGGGGATAAAATATGGATAAAAATGTGTCTTTTTTAGGTTTAGGAGTGATGGGGTATCATATGGCAGGTCATCTCTCAAAAGCTGGGTATAATGTTACTGTTTATAATCGAACAGAAAGTAAGACTGATAAATGGTTACAAGAATTTAAAGGAAATAAAGCATTAACACCTAAGGAAGCTGTTAAGGATTCAAAAATTGTTTTTGCATGTGTAGGAAATGATAATGACATTAAAGAAGTTTGTATCGGTAGAAACGGGGCTTTTGAAGGTATGAGTGAAGAAACAATTTTTATTGATAATACTACTGCTTCTGCTGACATAGCTAGATTTCTTAACCGTAAAGCTAAAGAATACAATATATCTTTTTTAGATGCTCCTGTATCAGGTGGAGAGGCTGGTGCAGTTAATGGGATACTGACAGTAATGGTAGGTGGAGAAATTGGGGCATTTAATCAATCTAAGCCGTATATAGAAGCATTTTCACAAGCAGTAACTTTAATGGGTGATGTAGGAGCTGGGCAATTAACTAAAATGGTAAACCAAATTTGTATAGCAGGATTATTACAAGGATTATCTGAAGGAGTTAAATTTGGAATGTTATCTGGTCTTGATATAAAAAAAGTAGTTGAAGTTATATCTAAAGGTGCAGCTGGATCTTGGCAAATGGAAAATAGAGCAGAGACTATGTCAAAAGATGAATTTGATTTTGGTTTTGCTATTGAATTAATGCATAAAGATTTACAAATATGTATAGAAGAATCTAATAAAAATAATGCAAACTTACCAATTACTAAATTGATTGATAGTTTTTATAAAAAATTAATTGATCAAGGTTATAATAGAAATGATACTTCTTCTTTGATTAAATTACTTTAAGCTTTTTTTTGCTTTATTCCATAACTCTTCTTTCTTTTTAGGTTTTGCATTTATAAATTTTTGTTTTCCTCCATAGTTATTGGTCATTAAATTAAATCTTTTAATAAATTTTTTATTTGATTGCATTAAGGATATTTCTGGATTGACATTAAGATGTCGGGCAAGATTTATAACAGAAAATAAGAGATCTCCTATTTCTTCTTCCATTTTTTTTTGATTTATTTTTTCTTTCTTATTTTCTATAATTACTTCATGAAGTTCTTCTTTTACTTTAGATAATGGCCCTTTATAGTCTTTCCAATCAAATTTAAATTCATTACTGATTTTACCTATTTCTATTGTTTTGAGCATTAAAGGCAGATATGGGTTTATTTCCGAGAAGGGGTTATAAGTTTCATCTCTTTTTCCTTCTAGTTTTTTTATTTTGTTCCATTGAGCCTTAAGTTGTTCTTCATTTAATTTTTCCTTCTTTTTAAACACATGTGGATGTCTTCTTATTAATTTATCAGA
>CEUM01090695.1_pt1 | contig 27205 bp, 20 predicted proteins | sample 356421 | NCBI WGS metagenome assembly CEUM01 (sample SAMEA2622716, study PRJEB7988) | marine metagenome | biome: marine biome (ENVO:00000447); feature: surface water layer (ENVO:00002042); material: "saline water (ENVO:00002010), including plankton (ENVO:xxxxxxxx)" | depth 5 m
TTTTAGTGGTTGCTAGATTGTTCTCATTTAGCCAATTGCGCGAAAAAGACAGTTGAAAATTAGCAAACGCCCAAATCATCACAATCTGATTGAGATGGGTCACTGATTGTTCGCCGCTTGGTCTGATTGTGGCGTGATGAGAACATCGTCTGGAGAGCGTTCAATGATCGGTAATTCTGCAACCGATAATGAAGGCAATACGTGGACCGTGCAGGAGTAACCACATGCAGGAGCGAGGTAATCCTCTCCTTGGTCGGTAAGAACAAATCGAATCCCGTGTCCTGCTGGCAAGAGCGCATCAATGGCTTGGAATTCCATCAGCATGGTTATCTCTTGGCCAGGTACAACGGTTTGGGCTTCATAGCCGCCTGCGTGATAGCGCACATCCATTGTGGCATGCCCAAGCCGCAATCCAGTCTCAGCATCTTGCATTTCCACAAAGATTTGTCCACCATCGAAGGTCGGTACTGCAGAAAGGTGAATTGTCGCTAAACCTGCAATGTGGAGGTCATCGGTTTCACTCAGTGCGGAACATTCCACAGTCAAGGATTGTCCGCCGCCGACAACAGGAGCTCCTCCGCCTACGAAAACTCCGTCATTGCTACAATCGCTCAAGTCAAGTTGTAGACGTTCAACATCCGCAGGTGGCCATGTTTCTTCAATTCTCCATTGACCATCGTTTCGTTGGATTTGGGCTTGCAATGCTGGCTTTTCACCGACGCCTTTCAGGTAGTACTCCATCCACTCGAACAAGTCTTGACCCCAGTCCCACCTTGTCATGTTCTGAATGGCTTCACCACCATAACCAGAATCCTGAGCATTGTGTTTGGTCCATTGGTCGGGATAATTGTGCTCCCATTGACCGATCATTCCAGCAACATCGTATCCATTGTCGATGTACTCCTGATACCAATTAACACCAGGAGGTCCCCCAAAGACCATGTGAGGGTCAACGTTCCAATCCTGAAGGCCTTGAACCCAGTAAATGCTTCCATTGTACTTGCCCAGTGCCTTGTCAATATGACTTCGCTCATCGTAGTAATTATCCATGTAGGGGTCGAGTTCGCCAAGCCCATAACGCGTCGGTCCTGCAAGGAATCCCTCGACGACATCTCCGCACAAGTTGTCAAGATCGTCACCATCGTAATCAAGAATCGACCCCCCATAGTTGGAGTGCATCACCTGACTTCGTGCTTCTGCGCTACCGTTCTTGTAGAGAAGTGGTCCAAGAGCAGTTGTACCCGATATAGGAACGATGGTTTTCAGATACTGACTGCCTTGTGCAGCAGCTTCCCATGCAGTTGCTCCTTCGTAGGATTTTCCATAGATTGCAACATGCCCGTTGCTCCAATTTTGTGTTCCCAGCCATTCGACCGCCATGTGAATGCCAAGTCCTTCACCATCGCCACGATAGTCGAAACATCCTGTGCTCTCTTCGGTTGCGAACACGGCCACCTGTGCAAGAGCGTAACCATGCGGTACGAAATTGTCGTAGATGAACTCGCCACGACCTGCGCTCACAACGTTGGTCGGTGACGATTGACTTCCCGGTGAGCCATAATCAAAATATGGGCTCACGACTGCAATGACTGGGACTTGTTCGCCTTCTTCTGTGTTCGATGGCAGCCAATAGGAGAGGTGTACTTCAGCCGTATTCGGTCCACCTTCCCATGTACCTGATGTATCGACCTCGATGTTCACTTCTTGAACGGGAAGTGGTTCGTATGGCCCATCTTCAAGCACACGAGAGTAAGAGCCTGTCCAGTTCCATTCGAGTGTATGGCGTTCGTAAATGTCTGGGTATGTTTCAACAGGCTTCTCTTCCGAGGATGGATTTGTACTTCCAAAGCATCCTGAGAGCGTCATGCTGAGCATCATTGCCACGAGAAGAACAGCCAATCTACCCCTTCTCGCCATGTTCCGTCCTCGCTGTGGTGACATAAACGGTTTGCGTCTTTTCCGCAAACTATGATTGGTAGCAATGCTTGGGGTTGAGCATGGAGGCAGGTGAAGCGTGGGGCGTACGTTGGGATGCCTCAACGTTACCCATGGCGAAAACGTTCATGCAAGTTGCATGTCGAAAGCAGAGCTTGGTTTGTCTCGCTGCCGATCGATACACAATGGCTGAATTGTTCGAGTTGCTCGAAGCCGTGGGTGCTTCCATTTCAGCATTGAAGACGCACGTCGATCTCATTGATGATTGGAATATGGAAGAGTGGGAGCGTTTCTGTGAACGTGCTCAAGCATTGGACCTTCTCATCTTTGAAGACCGAAAATTTGCAGACATCGGGAAGATCTCCCGTAAGCAAATGGGAGGAATCTACAACATCAAAGAGTGGAGTGATCTTGTGACAGCCCATCTGATTAGTGGGCCAGATATCGTCGACGGGTTGCAAGCCGCATGGGCCGAAACATCAAGAGAAGGTGGTGTATTACTGCTCGCACAAATGTCCAGTCGAGGCAATCTTCTCAATCCGGGATACACTTCTACGGTTGTCGAAGCCGGACGAGTCCATCCCGGGGTGTTTGGATTTATCGGGAACGGATCCCATCCTGATTCTGTACGTGAGTTACGTTCGAAGGTCGGCGAAGGCAAGATGATCTGGACGCCTGGAGTCAATCTTGCGACTGGTGACGGAGAGATGGGTCAACGATATGGCGATCCATACGAAGCGGTCATGGCTGGATCGGATTGCATCATCGTTGGGTCTGGAATTCATGGGTCGAGTGACCCCAGTGCTGCTGCCGCTGCATATGCAGAAGCTTCGTGGAAAGCGTTACTGGAGCGGTGAACGTGGAGGTGTTTCTGTTTCTAGTTGGCCTTTTCCTGTTCACAGGTTTACTCGCACTGTTGTACTGGGGCTATTGGAATGCCCGTAAATTGGATCGTCAAATCATGCAGGGCGATCCTTCACTCCTCACGACAAGCACCTACCGACGGGAAGAAGTCATCCAAGCCCCTCACGGTTCAACCATCATGGAAGGACAGATCGTTCAATTACCAGGCCAATACGTTCAACCGATTCAGGTTCAACACAATCGATTACAACAGTGAATCAAGGTATCCTTGCTGGTAAGCAATACCAACACCAAGACCTATGAGAACGAGCAAAAACAGGAGTTTTCTGCCGCGTTTTCTCGGACGAGCGACCTCGACAACTTCCGGTTCGATTTCTGGCATCTCCGCCAGAGCAGGTAGAGGCTCAAGTGGAGGAAGCTCAGCAAGAGGGGGGAGTTGTACTACGTCCGGTTGTGGCTTGATACGATCTTCGGGATACAATTCATCTAGGTCTTCAAGACCCGGAGCTTCGGGAATCGGCCCGAGAACTTGGTCCCAAATTTCATCCAATTGTGCTTGACTGACCGGTTTGGCGAGCCAACCTACGGCTCCGGCTGAGTATGTCGCATGAACGGCTAATTCCCGAAGGCGGTTTGGAGCAATGAAGAGAATGCGTGAGTCCCCTCCATGCTCGCGCATTTCTAGGGCTGCAAGATGGCCATCGAGCGAAGGAATGTCCAGAGACATAACGACAAGTTCTGGATCGAGCTTGATGTATTCGTCAACAGCAAGGTCGCCATCTTCGCAGACTTGTGTCGCAAATCCTCGTTTCTTGAACACTTCACGCAAGCGCATTATCGACATCTGATTGTTGTCAACAATCAACACAGTCGGTGCTTCATCTGAAGAAACTTCACTGACGTAAGACATCGCAACCAACTCTTCTGAAACAATCCTTGCTCATCAATCAACCGATGAAATGATTGGAATTCGGTCATTCTTCGCTCGAAACGTCTTCGACCGGGCCTTCGCGAGGATTCTCAAAGGTTTGACGGACGTTTTCCATGTTTGCCTCTTCTTCTTCCATTCGCTTCTTGCGTTTTGGCGCTTGCATAAATTGCATCTGTAGTTCACTAATGACGCCTTTCAACATCGCATCGGCAGATGCATCGAGATTCCCTTTGGTTTTGTTTTGCAACATCCGGAGAATATCGATGATGTCCTTTGCCTCCGAGAAATTGAATTGAAGGCCACCGGCAGGATGTTCCAAAAGTCCGAGATTGGCCATAGCAGAGCGTTGAAACATGTGAATTACGGTAAAAAACGTCTCAGTTTCTTTGTCTTCAAACATGGTTCACCCTCATGAAAACATCTCGTCCAACAACCAATCAGGATTGAACTGAAGAAGATCGTCGTAACCTTGACCCACACCTGCGAAGACGATTGGTCGTCCTGTTGCAAAAGCGATTGAAAGACCTGCACCGCCCTTGGCATCCGTATCCATCTTGGAAAGAACGGCCCCATCAAAGCGCATCATCTCTTGGAACATCTTGGCTTGATCGACAGCATCGTTGCCTGCAAGTGCATCGCCTACAAAGAGAACGAGGTGTGGATTGGCTACCCTTCGAACCTTTTCAAGCTCCTTCATGAGGTTCGTCTTGTTCTGCATTCTTCCTGCTGTATCAACCAAAACAACGTCGATGTTCTTCGCCTTTGCGGATTCAATCGCGTCGCGAGCAATGGCTGCTGCGTCGCCCCCGCGTTGACTCGAAATGCATCGGATTCCTAGGTTCTCACAGTGCGATTCGAGTTGTTGAATTGCTCCAGCTCGGAATGTATCGCCTGCTGCTGCAATAACGGAGTGACCATTCGACTGCAGTCTGTTCGCAATTTTCGCAGCAGTGGTTGTTTTCCCAGTTCCGTTTACACCTACAAGCATGACGACAACTGGCGCATCACCCTGATCCAAGTAGGATTGAACAGAAGCATCGAAATCCCAATATCCTGCTGAAAGGAGATTGCGAAGTGCGCGCTTGAGGGCTGCTTCGAGAACCTTTGCGAGTTTTGCACCACGTCGTAATCGTGCCCCAACGAGGCTTTTTCGCAAAGCAGCGAGAACGGATGTAACTGCTTCGCTCGAGATATCAGACTCAAGAAGCATCCATTCTAGCTCTTCGAGGAGATCATCGAGAACTTTTCCAGCCTTAATGACTCGACCGCCTTGCTCAACAATTCCTCCACCAAGATCGATGGAGACTGACCCGGCTTCGGTTTCAATATCTGCGCTCTTTGATGAGCCTCGAGGAGCGGTTTTCACTTCCACGAGTTGCCGACCTGTTGTCGTGCGCATCATGGAAAGGTCGACTTTCGAACCCTTCGGTTTTGCAATGGTTGTCGCTTTTCGCCGCTTCAATTCCTTTACTCGCTGCTTTTCCAGCTTCTCAAGCCGCTTGCGCTCTTTCTTTGAAAGTGTTACAGGGAGAGTGATGTCCTCGTCCTCATCATCCCAGTCATCCCAATCGTCATCCGAGGATTCAACAACTGGTTCTTCGAACCTTTCCTCTTCGATTTCAGGCACATCATCTTCCCAATCTTCCTCAACATGCTTGGATGATTCGAGCGCTGCTACGCCTTCTTCTGAATCTTCCATGGCGGTGAGAGCGTCAGAATCGACTTCTTCTGCGACTTCCTTGACTCGCTTCTTGAATCGATCGAAGAGGCCCATGTTCTCACCTAATCATCCAAGGTTAGTTCGTTGCCAAACATACCGCCTCTGCGTCGCTTTGGCTTCGATACTGGCGTTTCTTCTGCTTCTGACTGAGATTCAGTTTCGTCCACAGCCGTGGATGGCTCGGGTTGAGTCTGTGCTTCTGCTGCTGCTGTAAAGGTTTGAGCCAGTGTGGCAATGGTTGATTCAAGTTGCTGGCTTTGTGATTGAAGACTTTCCAGGAGTGTTCCCAATTCCTCCATTCGTTCTCGAGTGAGTGATGCCGCATCCGACCAAGTTCGTTCACCAAAGATGCCGCTTCCTAGATCGACGATGGTGGTTCCTTCTCCGCCACCAGGGTGTTGACAGGTGAGCGTTACACCGGCTCCAATGGAGACGTGCATTTTCATTTCTGAATCATGGTCTTTTTTCGACAGTGTTTCAAGAATGGTTGCTGTAACATCGTGTTCGCCAAGAACGTTGATTACTTGTTCGATTCGTTCTTGAACTTCATGAAACCGCTCACGATTCATTTCAACGAGTCGTGCTGTTCGTTGTAGTTCAGATTGTTCCACAAGACCGCCTCATCAACGCCTGTGGTGCGACCTTCATGAATGCGGCGATGCTGCAATCACTCTTCTTCAGTCACTGGAGCGATAGTCCCGCCAGCAGCTGCGATTTCTTCACGGAAGTGGTGAAGAACACTTGGTTCGAGAGATGTTCTTGGATCGATTTCGCTTACGGAATTGATGTTGATTGCACGACGAGTTGCCTTGTGGCGAGAGCCGATAATCGAGTACACACGGTGCTCAGCATCGGCTTTTGAGGATGCTACAACATCGAGCGAGAATTTCTGTCGGAGACGACCGAACGGGGCTTGTCCATCAACACGGAAGGCCTTCATGAATCCAAGGCGACTCGTTTCTTGATTTAAACGCGATGGTTGAGAGTTGGCGAGCGCATCGCGTGTTTCATCAACGTGGAAGAGCAGCATAAGCATGTGCGAAGTCTTCTCTTAGCAGTACTCCTCCTCGTTGCGCCTCTCCCACTCGGAGATGTGAATGATGAAACGTTCTACTCTGGCGAAGAGGCCATTCTACTCCTTCCAGAAGGTCAAGTATGGAAGCAGTCGGACTGGGATATGTTGGGCGATTTTGGTTTTTCCCCGTTACGTTCGATCTCCGCATCTGAACTGCTCGTTTGGAAATTGGTAGAGGAAGCCCATCATCCAACTGCCAGTGAATTCGATGCTGAAGAGGCTGTTTGGAATTCACTTCCACACAATGGTCAAACGGTTCGGGTTGTTCTTGAGCCAGGACTTCCATCCAGCGTTATCGTTGATATTCATGAGCGAATCCAACAAATCGGGAACGGTTTTGTAACCTCAATTGATGGGGGCTATTTACCATCCATTGAACTGGAATGGACTTCGAACCTGGAAATGGAATGGTTCTCCAGCATTGACGGAGTCTTGTGGATCGAGCCAGTATTACCCACAGGTGGTCGAAATCTCGATTCTGGAGTCATCCTTTCAGGATCTGCTACGGAGACCTACCCTGCTGCTTGGACGTTTGGACTTAACGGATCTGGTGTTGTGATTGGGGTTGCAGATACGGGAATTGATTCCGACCATACCTGTTTCCGGAATATCTCCGATGCGTCAATCGGTCTCGACCATCGGAAGTTGTTGCATGTGAACACAACCATTGATGCGTGGGACAGTTCCGGCCACGCGGATTATCGTCATGGCACGCACACCGCAGGAATTCTAGGTTGCCATCCTATCGCAACAGCGATTGAAGACAGCATTCCTTCCTCAATTATGTCCCTCGGTTATGGATCTCAGTTGGTCGTTCAAGACATTGTCTCCGAACAGGGCTGGCAACCCCCAGACGTCGATCTGTTGCTTGCTGAATCCGCCTTGTATGGCGGATATCTCCATTCCAATTCATGGGGTGATGATACCACGGATTATACCCTAAGGTCTGGCGATTTTGATGCCTTCACACGTGAATTCCCATGGACATTACCGTTAATCGCACCAGGAAACAACGGTGGCTTGGTTCTCGAGCCGGCCAATGCAAGGAACGTCATCGCCATCGGCGCCGCTACAAAAGATCTTGATGCAGAACGCTGGATGTCATCGGTCCATGGGCCAACCGATGCCGAAACGCGTGGCATCTTCGCTCTCGCCCCGGGTGTATCGATTGTCTCTGCTCGATCGGATGGCACTCCGGACACATACAACACAGGGCAGCATACGTTGAGCGGGACCAGTATGTCCACACCATTGGCTGCAACGTACGCAAGTGTGATTCAACAAATGGTCCAGGAAGGTTGGCTAACAGGGCACAATGAGACACTCACTGAGCATTCATTGGCGAATCGAGCGCCATGGTTTGAAGCTGATATACCGCAGCATGACATCTTACTCGGAAATGGATTCACACCGTCTGCACCAATGATGAAATCACTCCTAGCACTCTCCTCAACACCCTTAGGCGAAGCGCACAGGAACGGAGGAAGTGGGGGCTCCGATGCTCCGAATGCATACGATGGATGGGGTATACTCAATTTGAGCGAAATCGTTGATCTCGAACAGTTAGCCTCACTCCCTTCAGATAAGGAACGACCAATTTCCGATATCTGGATTCATGACTCCTATCGGCTAATCGATGGTAGCCCTTCCGAACATTTCGAAGGACGAATGGGAGCATTGCAACCAATCGAGTACCTCATGGAGAACAGTTGGGATGGTGGGGGTGCGGCCGGGCCGTTCCTTGCAACAAATGATGTCTTTCAGCAACGCTTCATCCTCAACGGTGAGGCGCTTGATGTACGGTTGTCCACACAAGCAAAACCGGAGCCTCACCTCGTTGACGACGTTCAGCTCATGGTCCGTTTACCCGATGGTCGATTTGCTGTAGGTGAAAGTTATCGAAACGATGGTCGCTCGATGCTGTACTATGATTTTGCCGACCACCTTAACACCACAGCTTTCCCTCCAACGAATGAAACCACCGTCGGCATTCACCTTGATGAAGAAACGCTCAACGGAATTGAGTATGTTGATGTCATCGTCACGGGACGCTATGTGACGCCTGGAAATCTACCCGGTACGTTGGGTATCGAAGGCGATCGCCTTGGATTCGGTCTTGCTGTCCGTGGGGTAGAACTCGACCCATTGAATCATTCCGATGCGGATGGAGATGATGTACCGTACGAAGACGATGTGTGTCCGTTCGTCAGTGCCCTTGGCTGGGATACAGACAGAGATGGCTGTATCGATGATCTCGATGAAGACGGAATCGAAGACAACTTCGATGATTGCTTGCTGACACCCCTAAATGTTCCTGTAACCCAACAAGGTTGTGCGCAACAGAACGACGCTCCCCGGGTGTTTTTGGACGAGGTTTCGTTGCTGCAACACGACAATGAAACCATATCGATTCTCTTTTCGATTCTCGATCAGGATCCCGTTAACGTAACGATTGTTCTCGAACGTCTTGGCCCGCAGACAGGTACCGTACACGTCTGCACCATGCTTCTTTTGGACGATGCCTGGAATACGTGCTCGGTGAATGTGAGTCAAGATTTCTTCCCGTTGAGTGCATCTGGCAATTGGTCTGTGGAAATTGATGTTATCGATTTGAATTCCAGTTCGTGGACAGCCCCCGCATCGACGAGTTACACGTCTGAGCAGATTACAATCCATGTTTCGCAGCCGATTAAAGAAGAGAAGAACAGTGCCATCTCATGGTCGGATACTGCATTGTGGTCTTCTCTTGTTGCCGCCATTGTCATTTCTCTCATCGCCCAATTTGCGCTCAGAAAGTCTCGATATGTGTGAAAATTGAACAATAATTCTTCATGGTTACGAGGGGCTATCTTCAAACCTTATGGCATCCACGGTGGTTTATCCGAGAAGGTGTTCAAGATGAGCGGACGATTATATGTTGGAATTGACCTAGGAACGTTTCAGTCAACCATTGCTTCAAGCGCAGGTGCCATGCACTCTGTTGAAACAGTGGTTGGACGACCGAAAGACCCTGTAGCACGAAACTTCCTCAAGCGTGATGTTCTCTTTGGTGCTGATGCACTCAAGAACAAGCTTGCTTGCAACCTCTACCGCCCTATGGCAGCTGGTGTTGCTCAAGATGATGAAGCGAACCTCGCTGCTGCAAAGGCATTCGTATCTCACCTTATCGAGACTGTCGACCCGGAAGAATTTGACGAAGTATTTGGTGTCATTTGCTCTCCAAGTCACGTCTCATTTACCGACAAGAGCAACCTTGTAGCAACCCTACGTGGTCAAGTCAATGCTATCATGGTCGTTACCGAACCTTTTGCAACAGCCTTTGCAATCGGTGAAATCGGTGGCTCCATTGTCGTCGATATCGGCGCTGGTACAACCGACATTGCTCGAATCCACGGAACATTCCCAACCGATGAGGATCAAGTCACCATCCAGGAAGCTGGAGATTGGCTCGATCTTGAACTAAAGAACCTCATCGCAAAGAAGTTCACTGGGGCGCAAATTACCAAAGACATGGTCCGAAAGTGGAAAGAAGAGTCCTCTTACGTCGGTGGCGACGTCCGAACAGTTGAAGTTTCACTCTCTGTTGATGGTAAGAGCCAGAATGTAGACATTGGCGACCTCATTCAGGAGGCGTGTGAACTCTTGATTCCTAAGGTCGGTAACGCCATCAAGCGCATTGTCGCTGAGGCAGACCCTGAGTACCAACCGGTTCTGCGAAACAACATCATCCTCTCTGGTGGAGGTTCCCTCATCGAAGGACTTGCGGAACGAGTTGCTCGAGAAATCTCTGACATCGGTGATGTCAACGTTTGGTGCGTTGAAAACCCACTAGAGAAGGTCGCTGAAGGTGCACTCATGCTCGCAGGTGAAATGCCTGATGACATGTACACCTCCATCAACTGATTTGGTTAATTCAAGCAACACCAAAATCAGGCACCTAATGGCCTGATTCACAGGGAAGGTTCAAGAGTGGTTGAGGTTCGATAGTTCCCTGTATGACGCTTGGCGCTCCGAACCCAGATGCCTCTCAAGGTTCAACAACCAGTTCTGGAAACGACAGGGCTGCTCTTGAAGGGATGTTGAAAAGTTACCCAATTGATCAACTCGTCGAAGAGGTCTTGATCGCTTGGGATGAACTTGGGCGACGTAACGATGAGGTTGTCACAATCAAGCAAAGGCTACGAGTTTTGGAACTCGACCTCGCTGAACGCGAAGACGAAGTTGCCCCTGAAATTCAACGCCTTCACGAATCCGAAGAGCAGTTGAAAGAGGCTGAAGCTCGTATTGTTCACCTCGATCGATTGTTGAATGACACTCGACAAGAGCTCGCTTCTCAGGCTTCTTCTTTGTCCAAGGAACAACAAGACGCTCTCCATGAAGAAGTCGAACAATTGAGGGCGCTCAGTATTTCGCAAGATGAGGTCATTGCAGAGATGGAAGGCCGTATGGGGCTCATGGTTGAGGCTTTGGAAAAGGCCGCAGATGCAGGGCTTACCTCGGTTACTGCGGATGAAGTTCGCTCTTTGAAACATCAACTTGAGGAAAAATCTGCTCAATACGATGCTGAAATTGCCGCTAACAATGCTTTGGAAGAGGAGCGTCAACGTTTGCGTGATATTGCCGACCGTATGCGTGGGCTTCTCGATGCCCGTGATAAGCGTCTTGCTGATCTAGAAGAGCAACTTGAACGCGTCATGCAAGGTCCCCGCTCTGTTTCTGCTGAGCACGACTACTTGGTGGAACAAATTGAAGAAATGAAGCGAAGGCTCCTTGAGCGGAATCGAGAATATGAGTCGCTGCGCCGACGTGAGCGACGTCTTCACACCGATGTATTCGAGCGCGATGAACGTATCCAACAGATGTCACTCACCATTACTGATCTTGAGGCGGCTCTCACAGACCGCGTTGCTGAAATCCGTGAATTGGAATCTCAGAACGCTGTTGCTATGCAAGAGGTGACCAGCGTCCGTCGCGGTGAGCGAACACGAGAAGTTGTCGGACGTGTCTTTGCTGATTCACTCTCCTTGGTACGCGGCCATGATGCCAGAGAGGCTAAGCGAGAAGCGTATGCAAATAGTCCTGATGTTGAGCGCACACTTTCAACACCTGATGCCGATGATATGCGGAACCTTGCAGAAGGCGGAACCGTTGATTTGGATGTTGAGGAATCTGAACTACCTCAAGGAATGGATGTGGATGATGTTCGCCCACCTTCACCTGGTGGTAGTGGAGATCCTGTTCTCTTTGAAGATGAGTCAGAGAACACTGATGAGTGATTGTAGTCGCTGTTTCAGTAATTGTAGGTCATCGAATTCTTCAGTAATTGTTCCAGTTACAATGTAGTCTGCTCCTGCATCTGCAGCAGCTTTCATTTGTTCTGGTGTACGTATTCCTCCACCAACAAGAAGTGTGCAATGCATGGATGTTTTTGCTGTCTTGATGAGATCCAGAGAAACTGGTGATGAAGCGCCAGAACCTGCCTCAAGATACACGGTTGAGAAACCATACATTTCGGCTGTTTGGCAATATGCTGAAACAAGTTTTGAGTCGCCTGGGTGAACCAGCTCCGCTTGTCCGACTTCACCAACTGCACCTCCTGGAGAACAAACAATGTATCCGGTTGGAATGGTTTGAAGACCTGCTTGAGCAATGTATGGGGCACCAGTAAGCTGCTCTTCTATCAGGAAGCGGCGCGAGGTGCTGTTCATCAACATCATGAACAAAATTCCGTCTGCCTTTGCAGACATAGCGTGTGCTCCACCAGGGAATAAAATCACTGGAATGTTCCATATCTCTTCGTCAGCATCAGGATGTTGGCTGGCTGCAAACATAGCAAGTTCAAGGGCTTCCTGAATGGATGCGCAGGTTGCATCAACTATGTTGCTACCAGTATCGGTTGACCCCCCCACGAAAATAGCAGATGTACCACACTCAACAGCTACAAGCGCACGTTGTGCTGCGACTTCTGGAGATTGTTTGTCCGGATCGATGAGCGTTATGTGCTTCGTTCGAGACCCGCCTCGAGGGAGCATTGGCCCGTCATGCATCCACATTCCATCCACCCGTTGATGGGGGTGTGTAGCAGAGAGTTGTTAAGGAATTTCATGATTCATGAGCAAGAATTCACATACCGTATCGAAGAAGCCCCAATCATGGTTGATGTTGAGAGGCCTTTGCGAACCATCCTCTCGCGTTCCGATGCTCCAAAAGCAAAGATTCGCCTCGCCATACTTTGTTCTATTCTGAACAAAATATGGGATTTGGCCCCTCCTCTCCTCATCGGGGTGGCTGTTGACGTTGTCGTCCAAAAAGAGGATTCTCTATTGGCGCAGTGGGGCATCATCGACCCTTGGAATCAACTCATTGTCCTGGCTGTAGCGACCTTTGTCATATGGGGTCTTGAATCATTGTTCGAATACTTCTATGCGGTTTTGTGGCGTAATCTCGCTCAAACAGTACAGCACAATCTCCGAATTACGACCTTTGATCACGTCCAAAACCAATCCATGACGTGGTTCGATGAACATCAAAAGGGCGATCTTCTTGCCATCATGAACGATGATGTCAACCAACTAGAACGGTTTCTCGATAAAGGTGCAAACGATCTCTTGCAAGTAACGACGACTGTAATTGTTGTTGGTGCCGTGTTCTTGTATCTCTCATGGGAAATTGCGCTATTTGCAGTACTGCCAATTCCAGTTATCCTCTGGGGTTCCTTCCTGTATCAGAAGAAGCTCGAAGTTCGATACCGCAATGTTCGAGCAACTGCAGGACAATTGAATGCGCTGCTCGAAAATGATCTAACAGGAATGGCCACAATTCAATCGTTCACCAATGAGGCGTTGGAGTTGGAGCGGGTTCGGTCTCTATCAGAAGAATACAGAAGTGCAAATCGATCTGCAATTCGTCTTTCAGCAGCATTCGTTCCACTCATCCGCATGGCAATTCTTGCAGGTTTTACAGCAACCCTTCTCCTCGGTGGACGACTTGCATTGGACGGTGTATTGGCAGTCGGGGCATACTCCGTTCTTGTATTCATGACACAGCGGCTGCTATGGCCACTTACTCGCTTGGGTGAGACATTCGACTTATACCAACGTGCTATGGCATCCTCGGTTCGTATCCTTACGCTCCTCAATGAGCCTCGCACGGTGACAGATGGAGAGCATGTACTGGATGAGGAAATGGCGAAACAATCACCGATACGTTTCGAAAATGTTGGTTTTGCATATCCAGAACGTTCGCCCCTTTTCAACGACTTCAGCGTCGAAATAGAGGCAGGAACAACCCTAGGAGTTGTTGGCTCGACGGGTTCTGGTAAAACCACACTTACACGATTCCTCTTGCGTTTCGTTGAACCAAGTGATGGAGTCATCTCATGGGGAGGGGAGGACATCAAGGATTACACTCTTGAATCCTTGCGTCATTCGATTGCTCTCGTCTCGCAGCATGTCACACTTTTTCCAACCTCGATCCTTGAAAACATTCGATACGGTCGAAACGGTGCTACGGATGAGGAAGTCAAGCAAGCAGCACTCGCCGCTGAAGCGTTTGATTTCATCGAAGAGCTCCCAAATCAATGGGATACGTTTGTTGGTGAAGGTGGATATCGGCTCTCGGGTGGCCAACGTCAACGCATCGCCATTGCTCGGGCAGTACTGAAAGATGCTCCGTTACTCATCCTCGATGAGGCAACCTCTGCGGTCGATAATGAAACAGAGGCCGCACTGCAGCGCAGTATTGCACGAATCAGTGAGGGCCGTACGACGATTATTGTCGCCCACAGGTTATCGACCGTTCGTCATTCAAATTCCATCTTGGTGTTAGAAAGTGGAGAAGTAATTGAACATGGAAAACATGAGGGTTTACTGGCTTTAGGCGGTAAGTATGCCGCCCTGTGGTCCGTTCAGATGGGTGAAAAAATCGACTGATAAAGTTACACGCGAAAACGAAAGTATATATTCGCGAAGAAATCATTACACTTTGATGAACATGCAGTATGAAAACTCATCGAAACTACGAAGCCTGAAGTTGAACCGCCGAAACAGCGCTGTACTCGCTGTTATGCTGTTTGCACTTGCAGCCGTTGCACTACCAGCGGCTGCTGCGACCACAAACCCTGCTACTGAGTGTATTACAGACACAGTAACAGGTGAAGTTACCAACCAAGCTGACTGCTGGTTGAACGACGGAGTCGATGACGGGCTAGAACTCGTCACCTTCTTCCTGTTCTTCGTCGGATACATTTCGATGGGTGCAGCGTTCGTTTTCTTCATGAGCGAGCGCTCCAATGTAGGACCGGAACACCGCACAACCATGACAATCTCCGCATTGATTGTTGGTATTGCAGCATTCCACTACTACTACATGCGCGGTGTGTACGTCGACCACCAGGTCGTCTCCATCGAGTATCGTTACATGGACTGGATCATCACTGTTCCACTCATGGCACTCAAGTTCCCAAGCCTAGTTGGTAAGGATGCAATCACCGATGCTAAGTTCCTCGGAATGGGCTTCACTGGAGTCTGTTTCACTGGTGCTCTCATCATGATTTCATTCGGTTACCTCGGCGAAGCCGGCCTCCTCATGGGCGGTACCCAGCTTGGCGGTATCCTTGGACTCACCCTTGGTGGTGTTGGTTGGGCAATGATCATCGTTGCAACTGGTACACCATGGTCGAGCGGCAAGGGTGTCGACAACGACAAAATCCCAGAAAACCTCATGTGGAGCGCAAACGCTCTCCGATGGTTCATCGTTGTTGGATGGATTATCTACCCTCTCGGTTACCTCTTCAGCCCAAAGGCCGACATCATCGACATCGGTGCAGAAGGCGAACTCTGGATGGGTATCGCTTACAACATCGCTGATATGATCAACAAGATCGGATTCGGTGTCGTAGCATGGATGGGAGCCAAGAAGGCTGCCGAAGCTACCGCTTGAGTAGAGAGATAGATTACAGCATGTCATGACTGGGGAGGGCGCCTTACGGCGCCCTCTCCTCTTCATGGCGAGACATCTGTCGTAACGCATACTCGAGTGAGTATGTTGGAAACCGTGTTCTCCAGAACACGCTCAAAGGCCACCATACCAGCGTGAACACAATCACAACCGGTACAGCCGAAGACCACGCTAGAATTACGTTTGATCCCAAGTAAATTGGGATAAAATGGATAAGGTACAGCGTGAGTGAAAGTTGTCCTAAATGATGTAGCCCACGTAATGGTAAACGGTTCTCGAGGAGTACCCATATGATTAGAACTCCAGTACATGCACCGATAAGAAACGGAGTATTCGCTGGGAAGAAGGTCAATATGGCCTCTCCTCGAGGTTGGGCGAATGGAATACCTGTCTGCATTGATTCGTAGAGGAACAATGTACAGAGAAGCAGTCCTGATACTATCACCAGACCGAGTCTTCGGATCGTTGGAGCATGTATGTTGATGCCTGCGCCAAGAATCGAGAAGAACATCCATGGGAACAGTGGGTATGTCCCTGTAACCAGTAGATGAGAAAGGAACTGAATGATGGTTACCGCCTCAATCCTGTCATTCCATGAAAGAGTGGAATCTCCTGGTGAAAACTCGGTATTGATAATTCCAATGAGGACTAGGGTTGCTCCGAATGCTATGCTGTTCCGTGAAATACGGATCCATATTGGTGCCAAGAGGTACAGAATGGCAAACAAAGAGAGTACCCCTGGTGTGAATGGGTCAAAGAGATGGGATGCAGTGATGTTAACTAGAAACTGTGCTATTATCAAAAAAACGAATCGAATCAATGCCTTTCGTAGCGTCCATCTTGATTGAACAGTGACCCAACCTCCAACGGTTACAAACAACGGAGCTGCCAGACCTCCAAGACTTGCAACGATAAGTGCGAGCAAGGAGGTTGTTGACGCATCTGTAGGCGCCCATGTGGCTGCAGCATGCACCATTATCATGAGAAGAATGGCAAGACCTCGGATTTGATCGATGTCTTGCCGACGACTCATTCTTCGTCACCGCTGACTACGAACGTGCTCCACTGCATTTCGGAAGATTTGCAATCCTTCACCTTCCCAATCATCATCGAGATCCATTGATGTATGTTCAGGATGAAGCCACATACTGTAGAAAGCTTCTGGATGTGGCATTAATCCAAACACAAGACCCGTCGAGTCACAAATGCCTGCAATGTTTCTCATGCTCCCATTCGGACTCATTGGAAACGACAACAATTCGTCTTGAATTCCTTCACCAACAGGCGTTGTAGGATCAACGTATCGGACAACTAACAGATGGTTCGATTGTAGATTGTCGATATCCTGTTCTGTTGGCATAACAAATCGTCCCTCGCCATGGCGAACTGGGCACTCAATCCTCTGAATTCCTTTTGTCCAAATACACGGGCTTTCGGAATCGAATTCCAATGTAACCCATCGATCCTCGTAACGGCCCGTATTGTTGAGGGTAAGGCTCGCACGTTGGACGAGATCGGGTTCGAGTGAAGCATCTCCAGGACCCGGTAGAAGCCCTGTCTTAACGAGCGCTTGGAATCCATTGCAGATACCGATAATTGGTTTCCCATCAGTGACGAATTGTTGCAATTGTTCACGTAGTGCGAATCGGAGACGGTTTCCGAGGAGGCGTCCGCTCCCGAGATGGTCTCCGAATGAGAAACCACCAGGTACTGCAAGTATGTCGAACTCAGATAGGCTTCTCTCGCCGTGTACAAGGCGATTCACATGCAGGCGTTCTGATGAACCACCAACCATATCGAACACTGCTGCAGTTTCTCGATCGCAATTGATCCCGAAGCCAAACAGAACGCAAACCTTGACGTCTTGACTCATTCAATCGCCCCCGTCATATCCAGTGCTCCTTTCCAGGATTGTGTTAATTGTTCAACATCGGCTTGTATTAGTGTGTCATAGCCATCCTCAATCAACAGCTCTGAGGATGCTGAAACCATACCTATGAGATGGAGGTCAGTACCTTCCATCATTTCCACAAATGCGACTTCGTGTTCCGCTTCTACAGATACAACAATTCGGCCCAGAGATTCGCTCCAAAGGCGGCTGAATGCATCTCCTGGTCCAATTCCATCAATGTCAATGAAAGCCCCACATCGTCCTCCGATGCACATTTCAGCAAGTGCAATCGCAAGACCGCCTTCGCTGCAATCGTGAGCAGTGCGTATCATTCCAGATTGAATGGCTGCAGATAATTTACGATAGACTTCCAATTGAGCTTCTGGATTTTCAAGTAAAGGAACTTGTCCACCAATTCCACTCACTTCCTCGCGCTCTTGAAGATGGAAAGCAACCTCAGAGGCACCTAACTCATCGTATGTTGTTCCTACAAGGTAGATGCGTTCACCATGATGTTTGAAGTTCGATGTTGCTGTTTTTCGAACATCTGGTTGATTTCCAAACAAGGAGAACAACATTGTTGGAGGAATCGAAATCTTGTTTGGCCAAACTCCGTAATCGTTCTTCATAGAATCTTTACCAGAAACACAAGGAAGGCGGTAAGCACGGCAAACGCGTTCAAGTTCTCGATTTGCTCGAACAAGTTGTGCAAGCTTGAACTTCCCATCCGGCGTCTTCTCAGATTCAATCGGGTCAGGCCAACAGAAGTTATCCAAACCTGCCATCTTGTCAATATCGACGCCAACGCATACGGCGTTTCGAACGGCTTCATCGATTGAGGCTGCGACCATCGCTCCTGCATCAATATCGGAATATCGCGGGGCAATTCCACACGATACGACGAGGCCTTGTGAATCACCATGGATTGGAGCAATAAGACCAGCATCTCCAGGTCCGTCGCGTTCAACACCAACAAACGGTTTCACAACAGTCTGAGCGATAACTTCGTGATCGTATTGCCGAACCCAAGTTTCCTTTGATGCGATGTTGGGTCGTGCAAGCATTTCCATCAAGAGTTTGTTCTGATCTAGATTTGTTGGAGCGGAAAACAGTTCGTGTTGTGGAGGGATCCACTCAGACTCGAGTTCGAGTTGAGGGACACCGTCATGAAGGAAAGTGATTGGAAGGTACGCAACCGTTTCATCTCCGTGTTTCACGTGGAAATAGCCCGTATCCGTGAATGTAGCAACTTGTGTGGCTTCAACTTCGTGCAGCTTTGCAAGTGTTTCGAATGCATCTTTATCTTTGGGAGAAACGGCTACCGTCATTCGCTCTTGGGATTCTGAGACAAGGATTTCCCAGGAGGAAAGGCCTTGTTGCTTCAATGGGACTTTACCGAGGTCGATTTCACAACCATTGGTATACTCTGCCATTTCTCCAATCGATGAAGAGAGACCCCCTGCTCCATTGTCGGTTGTGCATGTAATGAGGCAAGCATCTCGAGCCTCAAGGAGCATGTCCATCATTTTCTTTTGAGTAATTGGATCTCCAATCTGTACGGCGCTTGATGGTGACTCGTCTGTTAATTCAAGTGATGAAAACGTTGCACCATGGATGCCATCTGAACCAACTCGCCCTCCAACCATGTAAACCAAGTCACCAGGAGTTGGATTCTTTTCATGTGATTCACGGCCATCTGCTAATCGACGTGGCATAAGGCCAACCGTTCCACAGTAGACCAATGGTTTTCCAATGTAGCGCTCGTCAAAAACAATTGATCCATTGATAGTTGGGATTCCTGATTCATTACCGCCGACACGTACACCAGCATGTACGCCTCGAAGGACACGTGAGGGATGAAAGAGAGTTGATGGTAACTCACCGGTCCAATCTGGTGGGCCGAAACAGAAGACGTCTGTGTTGGCAATCGGTCGAGCTCCCAAACCTGTTCCGAGGATATCGCGATTTACGCCAACAATTCCGGTCATTGCACCTCCATATGGGTCGAGTGCAGATGGTGAATTGTGTGTTTCTGCCTTCATACAAATGGACCAGTCATCGTTCCAGGCGATCACTCCAGAGTTATCGTGGAAGACGGAAAGAAGCCAATCAACCTCTTCTGCCATATCATGCGTTGGTTTCATGATGTGTGTTTTGAACAACGAATCGATGGTCGTATCTTCATTTGTTTCTGTATCAACGTGATGGATTTTGCTTGCAAAAATCTTGTGTTTGCAATGTTCGCTCCACGTCTGTGCAAGACATTCCAATTCGACATCTGTTGGGGCATCGGGTGAAATTCCCACGCTGGTTCGAGCTGTGCGTGTTGCTTCGTCACGGTAGTGATCACGAATTGTTTGCATTTCATTCAAGTTCAATGCGAGCAATCCTTCGTTTGATAAGTGAATGAGTTCTTGATCGGCAACTTCGAGATCGATGATTGCTGGAGCTTGGCGTTCAATGGTTGGTCGTTCTGGGAACGTCAAGTGCATTGCCTGATTTGTTTCAAGTTGTTCCTTTGTTGTAAGGATTGACTTCTCAATTAACCCGTTGAAGAGAGTAGAAGCAAGCCAAGTGTAATCAATGCCATCCGGTAATTCGAGGAAGGCATAGGATATGTACGTCGATATGGTGGATTCTCCTTCTGGAAAGAGTACTTTGAAGCCATCGTTTGCTGCTGCTCCTGGGTTGTCTGTGACACCGGGTTTGAATCCAACGGTTACTGTGAGAGTTGGAGGTGTTGGAAAGAAGGTTTGATTCTCAAGCAAGGAAGTATTTGTAGCGCCGAATTCAATGATTGGATCTGAAAAAATATCCTGGACGTGTGGCTCTATTTCTGACGCAGAATAATCGCTACGAATGAGGTATCCACGAATGCTGCGAACCTTTCCGACATCGATACCATGGTCGGCAAAAAGTTGACGTTGGACAACATCACCAAGGACATCACGCATACCCTCTGTCTGCAATGGAGTGACTTCGACTCGAACATCCTGGACTGACATTGGTTCCGACCCAAACACAGTTCATCGCATACGCTCTTTGAACACTACGGAAGGGTTCATTCGGGTTTCAACATCGTTTTCAGGAATTGTCCAGTATAACTTGCATCCACATCTGCAATCTGTTCAGGTGTACCCTGAGCAACAATTTGACCACCACGATCGCCTCCTTCAGGACCTAAATCGATGACATAATCACTGCACTTGACGACATCCAAATGATGTTCGATGACCACAACAGAATGGCCTTTTGAACGGAGTTCAAGCAGTACATCAATCAAGAGCTGAACATCACTGAAGGACAATCCAGTCGTTGGCTCATCGAGAATGTACACCGTATGTTTGTGGGGTGGCCGGCGCAGTTCGCTCGCAAGTTTGACGCGTTGTGCTTCACCGCCTGACAATGTTGTAGCAGGTTGTCCAAGTCGAATGTAGGAAAGACCAACGGCGTTCAACGTCTCAAGCGTTCGGTGAATCTTCTTATGATTCTTGAAGAAAACAACTGCCTCGCCTACTGGCATTTGAAGGACATCGTGAATGGTCTTTCCTTTCCAGGTAACTTCCAAGCATTCTCTTGTGTAACGCTTACCATTACAGATATCACATTCAATCCAAACATCAGGAAGGAAATTCATCTCAAGTTTGATCGAGCCTGCTCCTGAGCAGGCTTCGCAGCGCCCACCTTTAACGTTGAAACTGAAGGTTCCTGGTGTATAGCCACGTTCTTTAGCAAGAGTTGTGTTTGCAAACAGTTTGCGGATTTCATCGAAGACTTTGGTGTATGTTGCTGGATTCGAACGTGGTGTGCGACCAATTGGGGATTGATCGATAATGATGGCCTTGTCAACATGCTCCAAACCTTCGATACTGTCATGCTTTCCAGGCAACTTCTCAGAGTTATGTAAGTGACGTTGCAACGCTGGCGAAAGAATACCAGAGATAAGTGAGGATTTTCCTGATCCTGAGACGCCTGTAATCGATGTGAAGCAACCAATTGGTATCTTCACATCAACGTTGGAGAGGTTGTTGTGTTGTGCACCTTTAATTTCCAACCATTTCTTTTTCGGAGCGATTCGTTCGGATGGTGGATCGATAGAACGGCGGCCCGAAAGGTAGGCCCCAGTTACTGATTCTTTGGCTTTCATGACCTTCTTTGGAGTCCCATTAGCGACGACTATGCCCCCCTCAAGACCAGCTCCCGGTCCGAGATCGCAAATCCAATCCGCTTGCCGCAATGTGTCTTCATCGTGTTCAACGACGAGGAGTGTGTTTCCAAGATCGGTGAGTTCTCTCAATGTTTTGAGAAGGCGTTCGTTATCGCGTTGATGGAGTCCAATCGAAGGCTCATCCAGTACATACATGACCCCAGTTAATCGAGAGCCGATCTGAGTTGCCAGTCGAATTCGCTGGCTTTCACCGCCGGACAAGGTGTTGGCTTTCCGATCAAGTGTAAGGTAATCAAGACCAACAGATTCCAAAAAACCCAATCGGTTTTCGATCTCTTTGAGAATCTCATTCCCAATGAACAACGATCGGTCATCAAGAGCGGTTAGGACATCTGCATACTGTTCTGGAGGTCCGTCAGCTTCTGGATGTAGTGCTTTAATGAGTTGATATGCTTCGTGTACCGAACTGCGACTTACTTCAGGAAGTCGAATACCTCCTACAGTCACGAATCGCGCCGCCGGGTTGAGTTTCTCTCCATTGCATGCATGGCAGTCCAAATCCGTCATACAAGCGATCAATCTGTTGCGGGTGCGATCGGAGGAGGTTTCAGAATACGTGCGCTCAAGTCGCGTAATGATGCCCTCCCAAGGCCTATTCATCTTATACACAGACCCATTATCAGATTCGAAATGGAAGTGAATAATGGTCGAACCTGAACCATGTAGAAGGATGTCTTTCGCATCCTCATCAAGTAATCCGAACGGGACATTGGGAGAGATTCCATAGTGCTCGCACACCTGCTGGAGGAGTTTCTTGTACCAACCTGGGGACATGGATTGTCGCCAAGGTAGAACACACCCGTTTGCAACTGTGAGTGTATCGTCGATGATGAGTTCGGGATTGAATTGCCGTTGAATACCCAATCCTTGGCAATCGGGGCATGCCCCTAGGGGGGAGTTGAATGAAAAGACACGTGGCGAGAGTTCAGGCATGAATGCGCCGTGCTCTGGGCAGGCAAAGTCTTCCGACCATGAGATGGTCGTATCCACTGGATGATTGGGGCGGCTCATTCCATCGGATTCTACGGCTGTTTTTGGTGCACGTAGGCTGGTTACTGCGAGTGCCCCTCCTCCGAGCCGGAGTGCATTTTCAACGGCTTCTGTGGTTCGATGACGGCGATCTTTCGAAAGAACGAAACGATCGATTCGCACGTCGATGTCGTGACGGAAATTTTTGTCCAATGCTGGGGGATTTTCGAAGTCTGCATCGTGGCCATTGACTCGCCCGTTCATGTAGCCCTGTTCGACGAATTGTTTGAATAATTCAGCATGCGTTCCTTTCCGGGCACGGACGACTGGGCTCCATACAGCAATGGTGTGCTGTTCAAAATTCCACATGATGTCATCAACGATTTCCTGAACCGTCCGACGAGCGACTTCCTTGCCGCACTCTGGACAGTGTGGTTTCCCGATTCTTGCCCATAGAAGTCGCAGGTAATCTTGAATTTCCGTTACAGTGGCAACGGTTGATCGAGGATTGTGAGAGCCCTGTTTTTGGTCAATCGAAATGGCAGGGGAGAGGCCTTCAATCCCATCACAATCGGCTTTTTTCATCTGTCCGATAAATTGGCGGGCATAGGATGAGAGTGACTCAACATAACGACGTTGGCCTTCTGCGTAAAGTGTATCAAAAGCAAGACTGGATTTACCAGAGCCAGAAACTCCTGAAATGACAACGAATTGCCCTCTTGGCAATTGCACGTCAATATCCTGCAGATTGTGGGTTCGCGCACCGCGAACTGAAATCCAGTCTTGATTTACCGGCATATGAACAGTTAACCCGTGATGTCAAGGGTTCTTCAATCCGTGCCTCCAAGCAGGGTTGAATTCAGACTCAAATCGGACCGGGTCATCCGTATCAGGATGTAAGAATTCAAGCGCTACAGCATGCAAACATATACGTCCATGTAGGTTCGTTGTCGCTCCATGCATTTTGTCACCAACAACTGGCGTACCACTTTCAGCAAGAGCCACACGTATCTGGTGGCGGCGTCCTGTCTCAATGACGACGTTAAGGAGGGTTTCATGTTCTCCTCGAGCGATCACGTCCCATGTCGTCATAGCGCGTTTGCTTGCCTTCGTCTTCGTTTCAGACACAAAGACGCGTAGATTTTTGTCTTCGACGAGATGGTGATCGGCTTGCCCGGATTCTGCGACCCCCTCGACAAGTGCAACGTAGTGACGATGGACCAATCGTTCAGCAAATTGTTCTTGTAAATCGCGTTTTGCAGATTCCGTCTTTGCAAAAACCATGATGCCAGAAGTGGCTTTATCGAGACGATGAACAATAAAACACCATCCATTCTTCCTCTCAGAGCGACAGTACTCAACGCACCGATTGTGAAGTGTGTCTTGCTCAAGTTTGTCTGTCGCAACAGAAAGTAGACCTGCTGGCTTATCGACAACGAGAATGTTATCATCCTCAAACAAAACGTCGAGGTCGTGAGTTTTCGCACTCATCACACGTATTTCCTCGAGAGTAATCTTTGCCTTCGGATGAATCTCAACGACCTGTCCTTTCAAAACGAGGTGTTTTGCACGGTGGGTGATGGTTTCATCAACAGATATGCGTTGATTTGTGAGCATTTTTCGAAGGACATTTGTGCTTGAATTCGGTTGCATGATTTTGAGAACCTCAAGCAAGTGAAGGTCTTCTTCGACTGTTTTTCTCATACACATCCCTTACAATAGGAGGACTCGAATCAGTTCCCCTGCTTCTCCCGATTGTCCTGGTTGGAGAAGCGTGAGTCCATCTGCAGAAGATAGGCTGTCGATGTTGCCCGAACCCTGATGTTTGGGTTGGTTGGCAATGAAACCGCTCTCTGTTGATTGAAGTGTAACTCTACGTAATGTAAGACAGTCCTTTGTTGAGCGAACATTGGTGTTGAGACGGGCGTGAACAATGCGATCGCGTGGGTATGTTGTGTTGAGGGAACCGCGCAGGTATGGAACGACCAGCATTCGGAAAACAACATGGCTACTCACTGGGTTTCCAGGCAGACCAAATATTGGAGTTCCATTCCAATGGCCGAAAAGAGGAGGGGATCCGGGTCGTATCTTGACCCTCCAGAAGACAAGATCGCCTTCCGTTTCCATCAGCTTACGTACAAAGTCCCATTCTCCCATTGAGACGCCCCCTGATGTCAGAAAGAGATCGCATTCCTCTGCTGCAACATCGAACTGTGCGCGCAATGCATCCATCGAGTCATGCACTGCTGGGTAGCGAATAGGAGTATGTCCAAGCATTTTCACAAGTCCGGATAGCCCGTATGAATTGGATTCGTAGATTTCACCATAAGAGAGGTCTTCACCTGGAGGTTTCAATTCATCGCCTGTCGAGATAATGCCTATTTTCATTTTCTTTACCACAGGTACTGATGAATAACCCATTGTAGCACACATCGAGATGGATTGGGGTGTGAGATAGTAACCCTTCTCAAGCCCAACCTGATCCATTGCAATGTTTTCACCACACTTCCGAATGAAATGTGGTTTTGATGGTTGGTTGAGTGTGACATTGTTGCCATCGATTGTACATGCTTCAATTGGAATGATGGCATCTGCTCCCTCTGGTACAGGGGCGCCGGTCATGATTCGAACGGCTTGTCCGCTTGTAACAGAGAGTTGTTCATCTCCGGCTGCTGCCTGAGAGGTTGCGATGATATCCAGTGTTGATGGAGCCTCTTGTGTGTCTTCAAAGCGGACGGCAAATCCATCCATTGCAGAATTATCAAAAGGAGGGTCATTGACTTTAGAGGATAGATCCTCTGCAAGAATCCGTTGATGTGCCTCATCCAAACTCACATACTCAATTGCGTGGGATAGTGGATATTCCAAGGAGAGTTGAATCGCCTTTTCAAGTGGCAGGAAATACGGTACATCCTTCATACAATCACTTCTACATCCAGTGGTTCGCTTCGCCAACCTCAAAGGTTTGTCTCACTTCGGGTTGGTGTGGTAGATTCTACTAACCTTTGGGATGTGGTTGTTCGGACCCTTGTAACAAGTGGTTCAGCGACAGTTCTCGCTGGGGTTATGGCTATTGGTTTGGCCATCGTTCTTGCCAACAGTGAATGGAAAGCAAAACCATTGTTGCGAGGTGTTACACAAGCATTGTATGGTCTTCCGCCGGTTGTTGTTGGGGTAGTTGTTTACATTGCATTAAGTAAGGACGGTGTTTTAGGCTCGTTGAATTGGTTGTTCACAATTCAAGGAATGATCGTCGCACAAACAATCCTCATATTTCCCTTGATTCTCGGCGTCTCATGGACCGCTCTTGAGCGTGTTTCTTCCGATAAGCGAGATGTTTTGCGGGTTATGAACGCCACTTCAAAACAACGTGTTCTTTTGGAAATCTATTGTGCTCGAAGAGGTATCACAAACGCTGTACTTCTCGGCTTCGGCCGAGCCGTTGCTGAAGTTGGTGCTGTCTTGATGGTTGGAGGTAACATCGCCGGAAAAACACGGGTTCTGACAACGAGTGTCGTCCTTGAAACAAGTGTTGGCCGCCTCGATGTTGCATTGCAAATTGGATTGATTCTTCTGATCATTTCACTGATCATAGCATTTGGACTCCAATTTTTACAATACGTTCGATATTTTGAAAGACATTCACTTGGACTGGAAAATGCGAGTTCTAAACCATTTGAAGACTTTAACGTCTCATGGGAAAATTTGGTAGTTGAGAAGGATGGTATTTCAATTGTCAAATCGTGTTCAATCGATGTGTCTGGAAATGAAATTGTAGCACTCATGGGCGAATCTGGATCGGGTAAGTCCACTCTGCTTCGAGCCATGTGTGGGCTTGAAAAAGAGTCAAGTCGTTACGCTCATCGACTCGCATTTGTTCCACAAAACCCGGTCTTGGTGATGGATTCTGTTGCAATGGAGCTTGGTCTTGCTTCAAGGCTTCATGATCATTTGGCAGATGCAGGAAAGTACTTTGCTTCAATATGTAATTTCGAAAAGAAAGAAAACCAGCGTACCGATTCACTCTCAGGTGGTGAAATTCAACGCATTGCCTTCCTACGCGCACTATCAATGAATCGTGAAATACTCATTCTTGACGAAGCAACATCTGAACTCGATGGTGCTTCTGTCGAACGAATTGAAGAACAAATTTTGTCCTTTAAAGAGCGGGGTGGAGGTGTTGTGTTTGCTACACATAATCCATCTCAAGCTCGAAGGTTAGCCGATCGTATTCTCTTCATCCATGAGGGTGCGTTCATTCCAGAGGGTCATGAGGTTGCACAACAGTTGCTCGATGGGAAACGAATGGGTTAGACTGCTGGCTCGCCACCGAAGAACAAGGATTCGTTCTCAACTCTGTAATCATCAATGTGTTGGGAGGATGTTACGAGGAAATCTCGCAATGCGGTTGTTGCTGTGCTGTGTTCATTATCCATTAGAAGAATCGAATAGGGATTCACAAGTAGTGCATCGTTATACTCGTGAAGAACGAGATTGGTGTTCCCTTGTCGGTACAAAGCCGTGCCGCGATCGGATAGTGTCCAACATTCCAATTCGTTTGCGATGGTAATCGCAGCTCCCATTCCTTGCCCAATCGATTGATAGCCGTCCCATACAGGATGATATCCTAAAGA
>CEUM01054988.1_pt1 | contig 27181 bp, 14 predicted proteins | sample 356421 | NCBI WGS metagenome assembly CEUM01 (sample SAMEA2622716, study PRJEB7988) | marine metagenome | biome: marine biome (ENVO:00000447); feature: surface water layer (ENVO:00002042); material: "saline water (ENVO:00002010), including plankton (ENVO:xxxxxxxx)" | depth 5 m
GCTACAATACGTATATATGTACACTGATAGTACAAAAAGGGAAGGGAAGGGAAAGTGTCTCCGGCGCCACCGTGTCGGCGTCTCTCCGGCGGTCTCTCTCGCCTCGGCGCGCGAGACGACGACTCGAGCGAGACCACCGTTCGACCGATCGATCGAACGAATCGAACGAAGGTCCGAACGAACGCGGTCGTCCCGTTCGCGCGCGCGCGGTCGTCGAGACGCGCGACGGGTCGACGCGACGCGACGCGACGGACCGAGCGATTCATTCAGCCAGAGGGGGCTGGGTGAGGCAAAAGACATTGATTCATTCCGAGAAATAATTTCGTGTTCATTCATCGTCGTGACGCGCGGTCGAACGAGCGGGGAGCGCGGGAGAGATGCCGAAACGATTGGTGTCCCAAGGGGTGCTCCCGGATGTGTTTCAAAAGTACATCATGAAGTACCTGGACGACACGGATTGTAACGTCCTGTCGAGGGTGTCGCACGGGTGCCTGGACGCGGTGATCGAATCGGGACGGGACCCGGTGTGCGCGATGCGAGTGAGTAAATTCGTGCACTCGCCGGATATGTTGCGATGGGCGAAGGAACAGGGTGTGCCGTGGGATTGGCGGTTGTGTCGAGCGGCGGCGGCGAGCGGAAAGTTGGAGAGCGTGCAGTGGTTGCGCGAGCAAGGATTTTACAGCGGGCCCAAGGCTGGGGAGTGGGGGTACACGGATGGGTGTCCGTGGACGGCGGAGACGTGCGTGGCGGCGGCGCGGGGGGGGCATCTGGTCATTCTTAAGTGGGCGCACGCGCACGGGTGCCCGTTGAACTCGGCGGTGTTCGCAAACGCGGCGAACGGGGGGTATTTTGAGATGATGGTGTGGTTGCGCGAACGCGGGTGCCCGTGGGACGACATGACGCCGATTTGCGCCGCGCGAGGGGGACATTTAGAGATTTTACGATGGTTAAAGGCGGAGGGGTGTCCTTGGGGGTCCGCGGTGTGCGCCAAGGCGGCGAAGAATGGTCAGCTCGCGGTGTTGAAGTGGTTGAAGAGGCACAATTTTCACTGGCACTCGAGCGCGATTCAATACGCCGCCGAGGGCGGGCACTTGGAGGCGCTCAAGTGGTTGCGAAGTGAGGGCGAGACGTGGGACGAGCAGGCGGTGTGGGACGCGGCCAAGGGTGGACACTTACACGTTTTGCAGTGGTTGCGCGAGCAAAACTGTCCGTGGCCGCACTCAGCCGGGGACGTCGCCGCGCGTTTCGGCCATCTCGACTGTCTCAAATTTCTCGTCTCGTGCGGCGGCGTCTTGCACGATTGGACGTGTCAAGAGGCAGCCGTGGGCGGTCACTTGGACATGCTCAAGTGGTTGCGCACGCAGGGGTGCCCGTGGAACCTGTGGACGTGCGTGCAAGCCGCCCGTCACGGACACTTGGACGTGCTCAAACACGCGCACAAGCAGGGGTGCCCCGTGGACGCGCGCGTGTGCGCCGCCGCCGCCTACGGGGGCCACGTCGAGTTGCTCGAGTACTTGCGCGCGGAAGAGGTGCCTTGGGACGAACAGACATGCGCGTACGCCGCACTCGGTGGTCACTTGAGCGTGTTACAGTGGGCGCGCGCGCGCGGATGCCCGTGGAACATGTACACGTGCGAGTACAGCGCGTGGGAGGGTAATTTACACATTCTCAAGTGGGCGCGTCAGCACGGGTGCCTGTGGAACTCGCGCACGTGCGCGTTCGCCGCCATGGGTGGACATCTCGACGTGTTGAAGTGGCTTCGTCAGCACGGGTGTCCGTGGGACGGTTGGACGATTCAAAAGGCGACCGAGGAGGGTAACTTTGAATTGCGCGACTGGGCCGTCAAGCACGGATGCGCGAGAATGTCGGCGTCCACCGAGTTTAACCTCTCAAACGATCAGAACGATGAGTTCTTACAAGTCGTCGACGAATGATGCGACGAAGTACATGTGCGACGATGATACTCATCGCGCTGTCGATTACTAAACACACACACACTACGCGCGCACGCAATTGTAAACCCCCTACGCTAGACGCTACCATCCTCGCTCGTTTCGACCCTCACAGACGCAACGTCTCCAACGCTCGAGACGCGACGTCGCCCACGACGTCGACGGTGGAGAGCGATTTTGCTTTTTCGAAACACTCCGTCGCGCGCTCGACGCCGTCGTCGAGGGCGTCGCTGGCGAGTTTATAGGCGTTACCGAGCTGTAAGTACACGCGCGCCTCGTCGTCGGCGCTCGCCTCGCGCGCCTTGGCGAGCGCCGATTCGCGGTGCAAGTTGAACGCCTCCGCGTCGCCGCCGGCGAGGAGCAACGCGCTCGCAACGTTACCGTGCGCTTGTGCTAAGACGCTGGGAGCGGACGACTCGTCCGATTCCAGCGTTTTCAACTCACGAATCCAACACCTCGCCGCGTAATCGGGACGTCCAGAGCGAAACAGCGCCGAACCCGAACGGTTGTACGCGCGAGCCGCGTGCGCGATTTTCCCGAGCTTTTCCGCCGCCTCTGCCGCGGTGCTGAGAAGTGGCGCGCACCGTTCCCAATCCCCTATATCATGTAAAATCATCCCCGCGTCGAACAAAGACTCAAACTGCGCCTCGTCGCTCGTCGATTCGCTCGCGCAATCCAACGTCGCCGTCAACTCTTTCCGACACTGTTCCTTCTCACCCTTGGCTGCGTGCACTCTCGCCGCGAGCGCGTGCACTCTCGCGCTCTCCGCCCCACCCTCTCGCTTCGCTCGCTCCAACGCGGGCGCTAAATAATGCAAACACTCGTCGAATCTCTTCGCCGTCAGGTAGGCTCTCGACAGCGTCACCCGCACGCTTGCCGTCAACGTCTCATCCTCCTCCCCGATCGCGAACACGATCGCGTCCTCCAGCGCCTCTATCGCATCATCCAGCGTCTGTCCCCTCACTCCCGCCTCGCACGCCTCGATCCCTCGCGGGATCACCTCCTCTTCAATCTTTCGTCGCTCGCTCGCCTTCGCGCGCGCTTTTTCCTCCGCCGTGGGCACGCGAGGCGGTTCCAACCGTCTCTTCACCGCCTTCATCCTCGGGTCCGCGACGCACGTCACCGAGTGCGTCGACCACACCGCGCGTTGACACGCGCCGTTACAGAAATACGCGCGTCGACACCGCGAGCACGTCAACAGGGATTCGTGGGCGACGCCGCAGTTGAGACATCGGCGCGCATCCCGGGACGTCGCCTCGTTCGCTCGACCGCGCGCGTCCTCGTCCGAGTCGTCCGAATCCCCGCACGCGTACTTCACCAACGCATCGTCGATCGCGGACGACATGTCCCGCTCGCACCGCGCGCGACGGGCCGCGCGCGCGCGCGAATGGAATGGAATGGAATGGAATGGAGGATTCGTGGCCGGCGCCGGTATGGACGTATTGTACACAAAAATATGGAGTTTTCGATGCGTTTTGTTTTTTTTTGTTTTGCGCGCGTCCACCCGTTCGTTCGTCAGCGTCATCGTCATCGTCATTCATCGACGCGCGCGCGATTCGATTCGACTCCGTTCGATTCGACTCGACTCGACATGCGCGCGGTCGTTCTCGCGCGGTCCTCGCGCGCGCGCGCGCGGACGTGCGTCTCGTCGCGACGACGATGCGCGACGTCATCGGTGGCATCTTCGGTGGCATCCACGTCGACCGGACGCGCGCGAGAGAGACGAGGTGGACGCGCGAGGAGGCGCGCGATGGAGGAGGATGGGTTTCCATCCGATGCGGACGTGCGTGCGAGAGCGAACGCGAACGCGAGCGAGAGACGCGACGAGACGACGGTGGATGATTGATGATGATGAGACTGACGGATGGAGGCGGCGCGCGGTCGTTTTTTCGCGCGCGTAGGACGCGGCGCCGGCGTTGGAGACGGATTGGCGCGAATTTCGAGCGAGGTTGTTGGCGAGTGAACGAGAGACGACGATGGAGGAGGAACGAACGCGAGCGGAGGCGGTGTCGATGGAAAATATGAAGGTTTTGGAGGCGCAAAACCCGCGTCTCGCCGAGTCGCCGCCGTGGGCGCACGTCATCGGCGCGCCGGAGAAGGGGTGTCTGTTGGTGGCGGCGGATCGTGAGTTTCGAATGTCGCAGCAGTATTTTCATCAGGCTGTGATATTGGTGCTGGAACATCACGAGCAAGGGTCGATGGGGGTGATTTTGAATCGACCGACGCAATACGATATGGGGTACGTGAGCGGCGAGCCGGAGGGACCGTTCGCGAAGAACGCGTTGTATTTCGGAGGGGACGTCGGCGACGGGACGGTGAGTTTTTTGCACGGACGAGAGGACGTAAAGGGGAGCGTTGAGGTGTTACCGGGGGTGTATCTCGGTGGATACGAGAACGCGTGCGAGCTCGTGCAGATGGACGGGTCGACGTGCGACGCCGAAGAGTTTAAATTCTTCGCGCGCTACTGCGGATGGGGACCCGGTCAGCTCGAGAGCGAGTGCGAGCGAGGCGTGTGGTACCCGGTGTCCGCGGCGAAGGAACTATCGTTGAAACAGGTGATTCAGCTCCCCAAACCGCTCTGGCGCGAGGTGTCGGAACTCTGCGGCGGCGAACTCGCCGACATGGCGGCGCGCGCGTACGAGGGCGCCGAGCAACAGGAGCAAGCCTTCAAGGTTGATAACTTGGACGCGGAGGAGGATGAATGAGCGAAACGACACGAACGGCGTTTATTTCTACTATTTCATACACATTCTATACAGACAGTACATTGGGTCGACCATGATATTCACACATCATCATACGTACGTGACGGTCACGCGCGCGCGCTTTCATAAAATTTGAACTTGTAACGAAGAACACCGAAACGGTCGCGAGACGGGGGCGTCTCACTCGCGCGCGGCTATTTTCCGCGATACGTAATCCACCAAAGAGAAGTCATCTCTGTCGGCGTACAGCGCCTCGATCTCCGCCTTTTTACCCATCCGACGCATCGTCGACAACTCGCGCGCGTACGGCTTGAGCGGATGTCTCTCGTCGGAGGAATCGAGCGCGTTTCGAATCAACGACACGTCGCGTTCGGTGAGATCGAGCAACGCGCGCTCGGGCACGAGGCATAAATCTTCCTCCCGCAAACCGATCCACGTCAACGGCACGACGCACTCGAGTGCGTCGCGAACGCCGCCGCCGTCGTCTCGAGCGACCGAGTACGTTGAGAGAATCCACGCGCCGGAGGGATTCCAATCCATCAAACCGAAAAAGCGCGCCCCCTCGGGTCGCGTCGCGTCGAGCGCGCGTTTCAACAGGTGAAGAAACTTCCTCGTCGCCGCGTCTGGAAACCCCTTGGCTGTGACGAGCACGCATGGGAGCGTCTCGTACGCGCGCTCGGCGATGAGTCTATTGAACACGGCGTCTTTTTCGACGACGATGACGTACGCCGCGTCGCTGTGAATCGTCATCGCGTCGAGCTCGAAGACGTCCCCGGCGACGGTCCATCCGCCGACGCCCGCGGCGGTGCAATCGATGCGCGCCCCCGCCGCCGTCTCGATGTGCGCGCGTCCGGCCACTTGTCCCTTCGCCGACGCGCACACCCCCAGCGCCGCTCTCCGTTCGTCCAGCGCGTCGGATATCTGTCGCAACGTTCGCACGATGCCCGCCTCGCTCGCGCCGCCGCCGCCGCCGCCGCCGCCGCCTCGACTGTTCACGACGTAATACAACTCTCGAAGCGTCATCGACGAGTACGTCGTCGATCGACGAAGTCCGCTCGCTAACGCGTCCAATACCTCCCAAAACCGTTCATACGCGCGTCCATCGCCGGAGCACCGCGCGACGATCCCGAACGTCGTCTCGTTTTCCATCTCTTCCATCTCGCGCGCGTCGTCGGCGTCGGCGTCTCGGCGGCGACGTCTCTTCGTTCCGTACACCGGTGGCGGTACCTCCCCCCCGACGCGCGACGCCCGAATGACCTCCTCGACGAACGCGCGCGCGCGTTGGGACGCCTGCGCGACGAACAGATTCTCGACGAATCCTCGGTGATTCTCCATGGGGTGCCGAGTTTTCACGAATCACGACGCGCGCTCGACGACGCGGCGAATGACGACGCACCGCTCGACGATTCGGATCGGTATGCCGTGCCCTTTGAGTCGAGTCGAGTCGAGTCGAGCCGAGTCGTCGCGCGCGCGGTGAAGTGGACGAGACCGACTCGAAACGAAACGAATCGAATCGAAACGCGCGCTCGGCGGGCGGACGTCGTTCGAATCGCCGGGGACCGAGACGCGCCGGGTGCTACTATGCGATTGTGTTCGTGATTTCAATTCTGTGTCCACGGATGGATGTTCTGTTCTAATTGTGATTATCGATGGATTTGAGTCGATTCGAGTCGAGTCGATCGAGTCGATTCGTGTGTTTAATTCCACCCGCCGTTGTCCGCGTCTCGCGCGCCCGGTGGAGGCTTGGAGCAGTTCACCTTGAAGTAGGCCAGCATGCGGTCGACGGAGGGAAACTCCATCTTGCGGAAATAAAACCCGGCGGGACGCGCCTGGATGTACTCGTGGTGCACGCGACCGCTCGAACTCATGATGAAGGAGATGGAGAAGAGGACGAGACCCTTGTTTTCGTGACAGACGCCGAGGGCGTAGGGACGGACGCTGGGGTTGCGCGCGAGCTGTTGGCGCAACGCGCCGTCGATGTCATCCTTCGAGCCTCGCATGAATTTTCTGTGCTTGAGCATGTGCTTGACGTTGGAGACGATGGGTTCGACGTGACGCGCCATGACTTCGTCTAAATCTTCAAACTCTTCGTCATCGATGATGAGGGGGGTGCCGAGACCGAGATTGGCGACACCGGAACCCTTCTTGGTCTCCTTGATGTTGAAGTGGGCGAAGACGCCGTCGTACACCTTCATCGTACACGAGACGTTGGACGTGCCTCGCGTGCTCGGACGAATGATCACCTCGCCGATGTCCCCAGTCTCCAATTGATCCATCGCCGGTTGAGGGGCGATGTTTTGGAAATTCGGGTGGTCGATGTTTCGAGGGACAAAGGGTGGACGCTTGTCTTTTTTCGCCTTCGGCTTCTTGACGCGCGTCTCCTCAGGACGCTTGTCGAGGCTGTAGTAGCCGTTCATCTCCGTGTAGTGCAAGTGTTGTTCCCACTTGGCGGTTTCATCGTGGTGTAACGCGGATGAACTGCACGCGAGCTGGACGGTGAAGTTGTACACGTCGACGCCGTCCGCCTTGACGCGGGCGGTGATGACTTGTCCGGGGGCGACTTTTTCTTCGAGGCGCGAAAAGTTGCGATCGTCGCTGATGTCGTACTTGTCGACGTATCCGGTGAGTCCACTGTCGAGCGAACACACCGCGCGCGCACCTCGACCATCGCGCGGACCCTCGATCTTCTTCACCGTGCACTGAATCAGTTTCCCAGAGCTCAGCGTGTGCATGGTTTCGCCCGTGAGCAACGCGAATTCGTCTTCGGCGGTGAGCGGCGACCACGGCGGGCGAATCTCTTCAAACGGGTATCGGAACTCGGTGCGAATCTCGCGCAGAATCTCGAGAGTTCTCTCCCCACCCGACGCCCACAAGTAGTCGGCGTACTCCTCCAGGATGAGCGGCGCAACCTTGAGCTCCCAAGTCTTTGGGTTGAAAACCTTGGCGAGCTCTCGCTCGCGGTCGTACTTGTCCATCGTCGCCAAGTTTTCCTCCAATTCTAAAGCGTTGACGACGATGGCCATCGCCTGTTCGTATCTCTCCGGATGGCATCGCGTGGAATCGAGCATGTCGGCGTCGGTGATTTGTAAGAAACCGGCGGCATTTCGGAAGACGACGTCGTCCAAGACGCCGCGTAATTGTTCTCTGGAATCGAGGACGCCGCCCTCGACGGCGCGCACGGCGTTGATCACAGTCGTCGCCTTGCGCGGACCGAGACCGCCGACGTAGCGAAGGAGTGCGCTCTTCCACGGGTGCGCGCCCGCCAAATTGATATCGACACCGACTTGGTTGACCACATCGATGAGTTGACGCTCGACGATGGCGACGCGTTCATCCTTACCGAGAATGACGTCTTGCATCGGACACATGCGAAGAGACGCCGCCTCGCCGCCGGGGACGAGGGAGGCGACCACCGCGGCCGGATTGATGAGCGAACGACCCAAGGCTACGGCGCGAATCACCAACGGTTGTTGCTCGGGCATCTCGAGCATGGATTCCTTGGCGTTTTCGCACAGCTTGGCGACGCTGTCGTCGACAAAGTTGACGGCGATTTCCGTCACCTCCTCAGGAATGGCGCGCGGTTGTTCCTCGATGATTCGACCGACGACGAGGTTGAGCACTTCTTTGACGCGTCTGGAGTCCATGCCGCTCGCGCCGACGCAGCACAAGTGCGGACGGTGGTGCACGATGAAATCCATGAGCGCCTGAAGCTCATCCTGTTGGTTGGTCATCTGCGCCCCCGAGCCGCTGCCAAGGTGACGACCGATGGTGTGACACTGAATGAAATCGACGAGCTCGCCCTGAGAATCGAGAGCGACAAAGGTAGCGGGAGAGCCGGACACGGCGGCGACGATGCGCACGTCAAAGTCTTGATCCTCGGTATTCGCCGGACGCCAGGGTGCGTGACACACGTAGTTCCACGCGCCGTCGCCGCACGCGCGCGCCAACGCCTCGCGCGCGTCCAGGCCGAGTTGCGCCGCCGTCTCGCGAGTCAACGACGGAAGCAAGTGCTCCTCGAGCGCCGCGAGAACCACCTTGCGTCGGACTTCGTTCCACGCCGTGGCGAGGTCGCTCACAGCTTCGCTCAGGTATGCCTTTTCCATGCGTTCCAACACGCTCTTGAAGCGCGCGTCGACGAATCCAATGTCCACCTTGAGCAAACCTCGTCTCTTGCCTTCGAGGATTTGAGCGAACTGCTCGGCGCCTAAAATGTACACCGGCATTCTCGCCAAACGCTTCACCGCGGCGATCGGGTGCCAAGGGTCGATAACATCCGTGCCCTCGGGCGTGGGATACGTGCTGATGGTGGCGTGACCCAAGAATTCATCGCGGAACCACGCGCGCACCTCGGGCTCGGCGCCGATTTCAGTCGCGGCGACGTGCACGAAAGCCTTCATGACTTCGTCTGCATCAGCGTAGCCTTGATCAAAGTACACCTTGGCGACTTCTTCCGGCATCATGTTCGCCATGAGCTCGCTCGAGATGCCATTCTTCAAATCTTCGCCAAATGCGGCCGCCGAGGGGCCGGACATGTTGACGAGGTCTCGAATGCCTCGCTTGACGTGCGCGTCGTATTGCGTCTTTCTCCCCGGTCGACGAAGCTTAGAGCCAGCCTCAGTGGAGAAGAACAGACCCGCCTTGGCCTCGGCGTCGTCGACGTGACGATCCAAAAAGGCATTCGTCACCAAATCGAGACACTGACGAGCGACCAAACCTTGTTCGCTTTCGCCCTTCTCCTCGACGATGGTCGAGAGCGTCGACGAAATTCGAGACTTGCGAAGCTCCAAACGCACATAACGCTCGTCCCAATCGAGAATTGCGTGCATGATTTCGAATCTTCGCAAGAGCCGCTTGTAGTTGTCACCCTCCGCCGTCAACGCCGGTCGAGCCTCTTCGGCGCGTCCGCGCAAGAGCGGCATCATGTCTTCTCGGCGTTGCGAAACGATATACGGCAATTCCAAGTTTTCGCCGAACGTCATGTTAAGGAACTCGGAGATGCAAAAGATCACCTTTTCTTCCTCTTCGGGAGGCAACGTGTCGTTCAAACCTTGAATGTTAGCCTCGCGTTGCGCGTGATCGTTTTCGTGTTCGTAATCGGCCCATCCGTACAACAACATGTACCCTTCCTGGGTCGGCTTTTGCTGAATCGAGTCTCTGCCCATGATTCGATCGTAGATCCACGCCGCCTCGACGCCCCAATCCACCGGCGCGTCCGTGGGTCGCGGTTTGAGTTGCTGACGTTCCGGAAGATCGGCCGAGCGAATGGTTTCATCCTTCGCCGTGAGCATTTGCTCCTTGATGACGGACGGTTCAAACGTCTGGGACGCCCACTCGCTCGCTTGGCTGGATTGCAGCGATCTGCGACGGTGTCTCTCCTCGGCTCGCTGCGCCTTGGCCACCTTTCGAGCCTCGCTCGCGGCCTTGGCTTGGTCCAAGTCTTCCTGCGTCGCACCCTCGCGTTCGATAAAGTCGTCCATTTCGTCTTCGTCCTCGCTCTCGTCGCTCAACTCGGCGTGCACCGGAGCGCTCTGCGAGCCATCGGTGCGCTTACGAGCGGCGAACATGCGATGCAGCTCGTCCGTGTCGCCGAAAATGTCGGCGGCGTCTTGAAGCTGGTCGCGGCGCAAACCGGGAATGGCAGAGGCATATCGACGCTGACGCTCCTCTCTCGTCTCGCGCGGTCCATCGGTCTCGTCGCGGACGATGAAATCATCCATCTCGTCTTCGCTATCGCTGTACCCGACCGGTTGCTTCGCCGCCGGCGCGGGCGCGCTCTCCTTCAGAGCCTCCGCGGCGGCCTCCGCCCCCTCGCCCTCGCCCTCGCCCTCGTCGCCGTCATCGTCTCCGAACAAACCGCGCTCGAGATCGGCGATCGTGCCCGGCGTCTTGACCGAACCACCCTCGCGCTCGGCCGCCGTCTGCAAGCGCTTCTTCTTCTCTTTGCGCTTAAAACCAGTGACTTGGTTATCCTCTAGCAGTTCGTAGTCCTCCTCGTCCAACGTCATCGCCCGTTTCCGTCTCCGACGTTTAATCCCCGCGTCCTCGCTCTCGCTCTCGTCCCCGTCATCATCCCCAGTCTTCCCGTCGCCCTCGTTCCCGTCTCCCTCGCCCGCGTCGTCCGCCGGGACCTCCGTCTCGACGTCCGCCGGGACCTCCGCCGCCGTCCCGACCTCCCCCTCCGTCCCCACCTCGCGCGCCGGTTCCTCCGCCACCACCGCCTCCGTCGCCCGCTCCGGGGCCTCCACCGCCTCCTCGTCGCTCATCTCTCGCGTTCGCACCGTCTCCACCGCCTCACGCGCGCCTCACGCCCCGCGAATCTCTCGACGAGCAGATCCGCAAGATCGCCGCGAATGCGATTCAAACCGCGACCGACGACGCGAGGGTGCCGTCGACGACGATCCGCGTCGTGATTCGGACGACGCGCGCGCTTTCACGCTCGCGCGCGTCGCTCGCGCGCGGCGTGCTCGTCCGGCGCGATCGCGCGACGCGTCGACGTATGCGGTGGTGTGGTCGAGGGTTTAGAACCGCGGCGCGGCGGGGAGGCGAGACGCGCGCGGGAGACGCGCGCGCGGGACGAGGACGGCGATCGACGCGCGATTTCGACGATGTCGGCGCGCGTGGGAGTGAGAACTTTTACACGAGTACCGAGTTGTCATCGCCAGGCGTGGTGTAGCTCGTTGGCGTCGGCGACGCGGCGCGCGACGACGACGGCGGCGACCAAGGCTACGAGCGTGAGCGAGAGCAAGACGTGATTGAAATCGTCGTCCAACGCGTCAAAGGATTGACTCGGGGTGATTCTGGCGTAGAAGAGGTCCAAGCCAAACGCCAGGAAGTGGATGTTGGACTCGAGCTCGGCGGGGGCGGTGACGAGACCGCGAATGTCGTGCACGACGCGGTGTTGCGTGACCCAATCGGAGGGGAGAATGGGAATCACCTCTGAATACCGAATCAAACCCTCCTCTCGATCCGCCGCGGTCGGTTTCGTCGGTCGTCTCGGGTCTAAAAACCTCTTATCGATCGCCACCACCTGATCGTCGGCGGTGGCGATGAGCACGGCGGGTTCGGTGATGCCTCGCATCGAGCGCGTCGCCGCGAGCGCCTTGGCCTCCGGGCGGATGAAATAACTCTGTCCGATGATGCGCAGCGGCGGCGGTGAGAGCGACGACGACGTCTCGTTCGACGCGCGACCAAGTATTGAATCGTACACCAACCCACCGACGGCGAGGTTTCGTCTATCGTCACCGTCGTCGAATATTTCCAACGCGCTCATCGCGAAGCGTCTCGCCCTCGTGTTAAAGTAGTGATACGTCACCCAGTTTGCGCACACCACCGCGCGCACGGGACCTCGCGCGTCACCGTGACGAACGCGGTATAAGATTCTTCCCGTCACGCCGTCGATGAGCGTCGCTTGCACGTGCTTCCCATCGCTCGTGGCGAGAAACACGGTGTTGGGATTGAGGTATTTGAAGAGCGTCGAGCGATCGCCCGGGACGCGCGTCCAGGAATTGACGCGTTCGTCCTCGTTCGGTTTCGACGCGAATCCGACGATAGATCCGGCTTCCGGAGGAAATGACACCGTCCACGAGTGCACGGAATCGATGCCGTCGTCATCGGTGCGTCGAAGGGCGTACCCGCGCACCTCGTTCGCGGTTTGATCCACCGCGTAATACGACAGTCGACCGAGACGCGTAAAGGCGTCGGGCGTCGATTCCGACGGAAACGCGCGCGCGGTACCGTTCGACGCGACGATGAGGACGGCGTCCGCACCCTCGACCGTCGTGAACGGTAGCACGTGCGCGGCGCCGAACGGTACCGTGGTTTTTTCACCGAAGAGATCACCGGTGAATTGATTCACGACGAAGAGCGCCGTCGACGACGACGACTTGGCGACGACGAGCGCGTACGACGTCTCGGGGTCCCCTCGAGCGGGAATCCACGCGCGAAGACCGGTGAACGTCGTTGACGCGTCCGTCATCGATCCGAAAAATCGTCTCCACAGTTCGCGTCCGTCGCCGTTGTGCAGAGCGACGAGGGCGCCTCGAGGACTGAGCGTCAGGATGGATTTTCGAAACCCGTTGACGTCTCTCGTCGGCGATAATTTCGTCGCATCCTTGGAGCGTAGATGCGCCAAATAGGCGATCTCCTCCGGACTCGCGAGTTGGAATTTCGCCTTGAACGCGAGTAATTGCATGCGCGAGGCGTCGTGCGTCGAGAAGGCGCGACGCGTCGTCGTCTCGACGTCGGCGGCGCGGGTCGCGGGTAAATCTCCAAACATTGCCGCCGTCGCGCGGGACGACGCCTCCTGACGCGTCCACGCGATGTCATCGCCCGCGTGCGCGCTCATCGTCGCGTCATCGTCGACGGTGACGACGAAGGGGGCGTCTCTCGCGCGTGGAATCAAAAACGCGCGACGCAGAGCGGAGACGCGAATCGCCGCGTCGCCGCGTCTCGTTTCGCCGAGCGCGCGCGTCTCCCCCGTCTCGATGTTCATCGTCGACGTTTCGTACGTCATCGCGCCTCGGCCGTCGCTCTTCGAACGAACGATGCCTACGTGCATCTCCCCGTCTCTCGTCGCGACGACGGACGTGAATGTGGGACACGGTTCGTCGGCGAACGCGGCGACGACGCGAGGCGCTCCGGATTCGGCGTCGACGCGCGCGAGCGCGCACGCGCCGTCGTTAAATCTCACCACCGACACGCCCGCGCGCATCACCGCGTCTCTCGACCTCGCGTCGTGCGCCACCGCGGGCTCTAACATCGCCTTTCCCGACGCGCCGGGAAACGCCGCGACGGACGCGCCCTTGCCTCGCGTCAACGCGTCGACGTCCATCGTCGCCAGTCTACCATCCTCCGTCGTCGCGTGCGCGCGCACGCGTCCCGACGCGTCTCTCGACACGACGAACGCACCGTTCACGACGCCTAATCTACCACCGTTAGACGCGCACTTGGCGCGCACGATCGTCCCGTCCTCGTCGTCCATCGCGCTCGCGCACGGCGTCCCGCCGCCGCGCGCGCGTCCCAACGCGTACGTCTTCCCCCCATCCCGAACCACCCGTTCCCACCGCACGTCCGCGCCCGGAATCGCATCGTACACCCTCGCTCGCCACACCACCTCCCCACTCGACGTCGCTCGACGCACCACCTCTCCACCCGCCAGCGTCGTCGTCTCGTCCTTTGATTCCGAAACCGCCGCGTCCGCCGCGTCGTCCCTCCGCGGTTCCCTCTCACCATCACCCCCTCGGAAGTCCCCCCGCTCGTGCGACGCGTCTTCCCACAACACATTCCCACTCTCCACGTCGTACGCGCGCGTCGTTCGTCCCACACCTCGCGAAGACGTCCCCGACATCGTCACCGTCGTCTTTCCCGTCGTCGTCGTCGCGCTCGTCGCCAATCCATCCATCTCCCGCTCGTGCGTCGCCCGCCACGCGACGCGTCCCGAGCGCGCGTCCACGCGCGCGATCGCGTCTTCGGTCGTCATCACCACCGTCTCGTCGTCCATCGTCCCGTCGTCGTCGTCCCCGTCCACGGTGGCGATCGCGAAAACGTCCCCGAGTCGTTCGATGAACGCATCCTTCACCCCGACGCGATCGACGCGCGCGCTCGAGACGAGATGTATGCGCGATGCGAACGCACAGACACCGATGAGCGCGAGCGGCGTCCATCGCGACGCGCGTCGTCGCGAGGTGGACGTCATCGCGATGAATGATTGAAATCCTCGAAATGACGCCTCGACGACACATCGACGCGCTCGCACCGCGCCCGCGCGCTCGTCTCCACCTCTCGCGCTCGCGCGCGCGCGCCGATGACGACCCTCGGTGATCTCGTGGACGAACGCGCCGCGCGCGCGTACGAGGAGACGTACGAATGCGTCGTTCCCGAAAACGCCGCCGCCGCCGTCCCGCGCGCGCATCGCGTCTGCGACGACGACGACGACGAGCTCTTCCTCGTTCGCGTCGCTCGAGACGCGCGCGCGAGTGGGATCTTTCGACTCGCGCGCGATGAGAGCGAGGACGCGCGCGAGGTGGGGACGTCGACGGACGGGGAGAGGAGACGGCTGGGCGAGTTTTCCGCGACGGCGCGCGCGCGCGCGTACGACGCGTCCGCCGGTGACGGCGCGCTCGTGAGACGCGGACGAGCCATCTCGGGAACGTTGACGCTGACGCGAGCGATCGCGAGCGGAGAGGAGGAGGGGACGACGACGAGGACGGAGACCGCGCGCGGGGACGCCGACGGCGACGTCGCGGCGAGACGCGCCGAGCGAAAGGAAAAGAAGCGAGCGAAGGAGAAGAAAAGGGGTGAGGAGAGGGAACGCGCGCGCGGTGAGGATGAGGAGAACGAGAGGGAGTCGTCTCGAAAGAGATCGCGTCGTTCGTGATGGTCGACGACGGTCGAACGGGTCGTCGCGCGCGCGGGTCGTTTTGTAAAAAGTACGCGGCGTCACACCGGGACGCGACCGATGACGCGTCTCACCGTCCTCTCGCGCGCGATCCCGACGACGCGCGCGTCCAACACGCGCGCATCCATCGATTCGACGCGTTCTCGTCTCGCGCGCGACGTCGCGCGTGTCGCCCTCGCCGCATCTTTGACGATTTTGGCGCCCGAGGGCGCGCGCGGGACGCCGGGCCAACGTCCGGAACCTCTCGTGAACACGGCCGATGGGTGCACGGTGCGCGCGCTGGACGCGTTCGCGGACGTGCGAGCGAAATTTTCGTTGGAGGTGAGCACGGGGGCGATGCCGGAGGCGGTGCTCACGCTCACGGGGTGCGATTACGGCGGCGCGGCGCTGCGAGGGAAAATTTTGTCCGGCGCGGCGGCGGACGGGACGAATTTCGAGGGCGCGGATATGTCGGAGACGGAGATGTCGAGGACGAGCGCGAGGGATTCGAATCTGAGAAACGTTGATTTTCGATCGGCGAACGCGTACGAGGCGAGATTCGATGGAAGCGATCTGAGAGGGGCGAATTTTGAAAACGCATTGTTGTCCAACGCGAGCTTTGGAAGAGGCGCGAACGGGACGTGGGCGAATCTGGACGGGGCGAATTTCGAGGGCGCGTTGGTGTCGAGCAGCGACGCGAGGAAATTGTGTGAAAATCCGACTTTGGACGTCGAGGGACAGATCGCGGTGGGTGGGTGTTAGCGGCGCGTCGGATGATTGAGAGGCGAAGGAATCGAAACGTCGGCGGGCGGCCTACAATTAAGTGAACATTACAAACCTTAGGCTATGATGTGAGTCATGAACCTCCATCTACAATTAAATTTAATTCCTCCTACGTGTACGTTTTGTTTGTAAAATAAATCACGGTGGTCGTGGTGGCGTCTGTGATGGACCCGTATCTCGTCGACCGATCGCGCCGCTCACATGACGCTCTTGACGACAAAGTTGAGCTCGGGTCGTTCCTCGCGCGCCTTGTTCGCCGCGTCGACCGAGGCGACGGAGGCCGAAGTGGCGTCGGCGCCGCGCACGGTTTCGAGCGCGTCAGCAAAATTTTTGAAATCCTTCTGCGTCGTGCCCAAAATTTGCTCGCGGCGCTCTTGTCTCTCCTCGTCCGTCACGTTCAACAGGTGACGCATGAGCGCGGTGTAGCCCTTGGCGTCGGGGAGTTGGTACGAATCCACGTCGCCGATGGTGCCGATGATGCTCTTCGTGAGTTCCTCCTTGCCGATTTCCAAATCTCGTAAAAAGTCCACCGTGGCGTCGTAGTTGTCGAGCGTCTTCAACAGGTTCGGGTCGCGGTAGGACAGGTACGTGAACATGCCGCTGTGCGAATCAAAGTCGCTGAATCCGCCGTACGCACCTCCAGAGACGCGCACGCGATCCCACAACCACGTCGTGCCGAGCAACTTGTTGATGACGTACGAGCTACCGTGAAGCTCGTATCCAGCCTTGTACAGGTTCGCGGCTTTGCCGACGTAGTTGACTTGCGTGGGGACGGTGAGGATTTCGTTTTGTTTCGGGTTGATGCCGGTCCACTGCTCGGATTTACCGGCGCCGACGGCGGGGAGGGAGTTTAAGAACGCCTCGACCGAGTTCATGGAGAGATCGAGCGTCTTGGCATCGGCGGTGAGGTTGGTGACGCTTCCGGCCCGGTTGTTCAAGCACGCCGAGATGGTGTGTAAATCAGCCAAGACACCGTCCCAATCGCTGTCCACACGCTTGGTGAGCTCGCGAAGGTATTCGAGCTGCGCTAAACCGCCCATCTGTTCGCTCACCCATCCCGCGGTGGAATCTTGCGCGTCGAGACGACCGGCGGCGACGCTGTGGCCGGAACCTTGCACGCGAGACTCCATACCGGCGCGAGTCTCGAGGACGAGCTGCTTGAAGATGTTTTTGTCGTCAAACTTCGCCTCGAGCATGAGCTCGGACATGAGTTCGTGCATGACACCAACCTTGTCGCTCGTCGCCTTGCCTCGAACGACCATGAAGGCTTGCATCTCATCCGTTCCGCGCATGCCTGACGTGAAGGGCGAGACGGAAATCCCGCCGGTTTGCGCGCTGATGAGTTGGTCAAACTCGACAAAGGATTTCGTCTTGGTGCCCATGCGACCGAGCGCTCGGGTCCAGAGCGGGACGAGCGGCAACAAGTGCGCGGGCACCGTCTTCAAATCGAGCAAGTGTTCGGCGTAGAGAATGTCGTTGGTGAACAAGTCGTGCGTCAACAATTTCGTGGCGCCGACGGAGGAGACGTCGCTGGGAATGCCCTTGGCTTCCTTTGGAATGTCGCCGATGGCGAGCGTCGGCACGCACGCGAGCGCCTCGGGCGAGTCCGGGGTCTCTTGCAACTCCTTCAACTCCTTGGTCGCCTGGACCATCTTTTCGAGGTCGTCGGCGGACATGCTCGCGCGCTTGGCGTCCAACTTGGCCTGTTCCTCGGCGGCTTCCTTGTCGGCGAGCGACGAGTCTGGGTTAAGTTCTACGGTGACTTGGTGCGTGTTTTCAATGAGTAAACGACGGATGAGCGGACGGAAAACGTCTTCCGAGGCGATTCTCGCCTTCAACTTGGCCAGCGGCTCTTCGAATCGAAGCGGTTCGAAGGGATCACCCTCATACAACCATGTGCTCATCGAACGGAACATGAGCGACAAACCGCGCGGGAATCGACCAGTGTTGTTCTCACGCAAGCTGAACTCGATCGAGTTGATGGACGCATCGATCGCCTCTTGCGTGAAACCTTCCTCCGCGATCTTGGCGATGGTGTCGTGAATCAACTTTTCTACCTTGGGAATGTCCTCCTGGGCGACGCCTCGCAAACCGAGCGCGTACGTCGGTTGACGCAATTCGTCCTCCAACCCGTACCCGACGATGGCTTCGCCGAGACCGGACTCCTCCAACGCGATGCGAAGCGGCGCGGAGGCGGAACCCATCAATAGGTTGTCGAGAAAACCGACCGCGAGACCAGTTTCCGGATCGAACGGCTCCTCGCTGAGCAACCAGTTTACTTGCACAAAGGACTTTTGCGCGTCCTCGCCTTCGCCCGTGGCGTAGCTCTTCACCACGCGCTTGGGTTCGGTGAAAAACTTTTGCGTGCCGATGGTGCTGTCCACCTCGCGTCGGTCGAATTCGTCCAAGAAAGAGGCCAACACCTTCAACCGTTCCTCGACGTCGTCGTCGCCGTAAAACCACATGCGCGAGTTGCTCGGGTGGTAATACTTGGCGTGAAACTCTTTAAACTCCTCAAACGTCAGTTCCGGGATCACAGTCGGATCTCCGCCCGAGTCCACACCGTAGGTGTTATCCGGGAAGATGGCTTGTTGACATTCGCGCATCAACACGGAATCCGGGGACGAGTACACCCCCTTCATCTCGTTGAAGACGACGCCTTTATACGTCATGGGACCGCTCGCGTCGTCAAGCTCGTAATGCCAACCCTCTTGCTCGAACGTCTTCTCGTTCGTGATGCATCGCGGGTGGAACACCGCATCCAAGTAGACGTCGGTCAAGTTGCGGAAATCTTGCAAGTTGCACGACGCCACCGGGTACGCCGTCTTGTCCGGCCACGTCATCGCGTTGAGAAACGTGTTGAGCGACCCCTTGATCAACTCCACGAACGGTTCTTTGATCGGATACTTTCGCGATCCGCACAGCACCGAGTGTTCCAAAATGTGTGGAATGCCCGTGGAATTTGTCGGAGGCGTTCGAAACGTCACGCCGAACGTCTTATTCTCGTCCTCGTTGCTCAGAGACATCACCTCCGCGCCCGTCCCGAGGTGTCGAAACAAAAAAGCCTTGGCGTCGTACTCGGCGATGTAATCCTCTCTCACGAGTTCAAACCCGTGTAATTCACTCGGCGCCTTCATCTCCTCGTACGCGCTCGCCTCCTTCACCGCGCTCGCGCGCGCGCGCGTCGACGCCCCTCTCGCCGCGCCGACGCCGCGTCCCCGCGCCCCCACCACCGCGCGCACCTCGCGCGGCGACCGCACCATCGCCCCTCGCACCGCCCGCATCGCGCTCTCCTCGATACTCTTCCACGCGAGTCCTCTGACGGTCGAGACCGTCGACGTCGTCGTCGATCTCGTCCACGCCGCGATGGGCGCGTTCGCGACGATCGACGCCCTCGCGCGTGCACCGAGCGCGCGAGCGACCGAGCGCGCGTGCGAAAGAATGTCGCTAAAAAATTCGCGACCGAGCGCGTTCGCGTCGACTCACCGAGTCCCGCGCGCGCGTGTGCGCGCGTTCGCCGTCGATCGGCGGCGGATGGCGGATGGCGTCGGGACGCGGGGCATCGGGACTCTGCATTGATTCATGACTCATGAGTACGAGTCATGACTCACGAGAAGGGGGACTCCCACGTCTATCCGCGCGCGCCGGCCCTCGGGTCGTCCCCTCGTCGTCCCCGCACACGCGCGCGCGCGAGCGAGGGCGAGCGAGCGAGGGAGTCGAGGACTTGGCGCGCGAGAGGTGTTTTCGTCCCTCCGCGCGCGTGGGTGAGCGATCGCGACGACGACGACGACGACGAGGACGACGAGGATGATGACGATGACGACCGCGGTCTCGGCCAACCCTTCGAGAATCGTCGCGAGACGGACGATGGGACGTCGAGAGGGCGCGGCGCCGGTGCGAGCGAGAAGACGAGTGTCGGTGAGAATGTTACCCCCCGGGGGTGGGATGCCGGGGATGCCCAACATGGATCCGAAGAAGATGGCGGAGATGCAAAAGGCGTACCAAGAGGCCATGAAGGATCCGGAGACGGCGAAAAAGGTGCGGGAGCAGATGGCGCAGATGCAGGGTATGATGCAAAATCCGGCGGTGCAACAGCAGATGCAAGCGATGAATAACATGGTGGCGAACCCGGACATGCAAAAGCGCATCGCTTCGTTGAAGGATGATCCGGCGTTTGCGGATTTCTTTGACGACTTGCGGAAAAACGGACCGGGCGCCATGATGAAGTGGGCGAACGATAAGGACTTTTTACAGCGTTTGAACGATGCGTTGGGAGGGGAAGAAGCCATTCGAGCCGCGGCGGGAGGTATCGCGCCGCCGGAGGCGCAAGAACCGCCGGCTCCGACGCCGGAGGTGGAGACGCTGCACGACGCCGCGCGGTACGGCGACATCGAGGCGGTGGAAGATTTCATCGCCATCGGCAAGGACATCAACGCGCGCGATTCGTCGTCCAGAACCCCGATCCACTACGCCATCGCGTTCGGTAAGGGCGACACGGGCGAGGAAATTTTTAACCTGTTGCTCGAAGCCGGCGCGGATTTGACGGCGACGGATGAAAAGAAAAACACTCCGTTGCACTACGCGTGCGGTTACGGTAAGCCGTTCGCGGTCAAGGCGCTCTTGGAGAAGGGTTGCGATAAGACGGCGACGAACGGCACGGGTAAGACTCCGCTCGAACTCGTCAAGCTCGAACCGAAGAACCCGATCAACAACGACTCCGAATTGGTCGCCTCGCTGGCGTAAATAGTTTGCCCCGCGAACGGAATGATTCTTTTTTAATTGATTCAATGATTCGTATCCATGCAAGTGTGCGCGCGATGTTCGCGACGCGATGGTGTTCAACTACTTGTGCTAATGAGTACTGCTACTGTACTGAAAGGTTCACTAAATCTCGGAATACGTGCTAACGACGAATCGTTTAAACATGGTTTCGGCACCCACGGTGAGAATTGTCTTCAACGCCGCCCACGCCGACTTTTGCGTCGTGAGGACGTATTCATTACCTTGCGCCTCTTTGTTTTTGCTCTTTTTCGTTTCTTCTCCCTCCGCGCCCGGCTCCTCCGCGCTGTCGCCGATGATTTGCATGTGGTAGGAATACATGCCCATGACGAGCGACGTCACCAGTCGAGCGGCAACGAGACAGGGTAGAATACGCATTTCGAGTGGTGTGAGCGGAAACACGCTCTGGATTCCCGCCAACATGACCGACATGTCTTGAATATGATCTTCTTTATCGAGCGCACAGTAGGCCAACGCGATGGCGACTTCGTTGACTCGCCAAGAGACGATGACGTCGCCGAAATCGATGATGGAAAACTTGGCGCCGTTTGGATCCCGGACGGGGTCGGCTCCAGACTCGTTCACGACTATGTTCTGTTCGTTCATGTCACCGTGTATGATGCCGACGCGAAGTTTATTCTCCACAGGCAACACCAAGTGCTTGTACGCATTGAACACGGTGTTGCACATCTTGAGGTGCGCGTCATCCTTGAACAAGCCTCGCATGACGAGATCCATCATGAAGTGCTGCACGTCCATAAAGTGTCGCAGATCCCACAATCGAGCTCGGCTCGCGAGAACTTTCCAGCACATGGCGCGTTGTTCCACGAACGCCAGCGTCGTCGGGTCTCTCTCCTCGAGCTTGCGATGAATCTCCAACTCCTTCGGCGTCGGCCACTTGGTGAGCGCGTGGCACACCTCGCCGACGAAGAGTCCGCTGTTGCGCACGAATTCCATGCTGTGCGGCATTGGCACCTCGACGAGCGTTTTACCCGGTACGTACGTGAGCACGCGCAGCGTGTGCGCGATCTGCGCTCGGGAGAGAAACGTCACGCGCGTACAAAACTCGCGCTTCGCCCCCTCGGTGCCCTCGGGGACCAAATTCACCGTCCCGTTGGGACCGGGCGTGGTGTACATGGTGAGCTTGGATTTGACCACGTGCGGGCACTCCACGCCGTGCTCAACGAGGTGCGACATAACACGCTCTTGCGCCGCGAGCACGCCTCGATTGACGCCGGAACTGTCCGTGCCGTTGTGCACCTTGACGACGTACTCTTTGAAGACTTTCTTTCCCTCCTCGTCGGTTCGACTGGCGCGGAAATACCAATTCTTATCGTCGTACGACGGGAGTTCCTTCATGGAATCCTGATGGATCGTCCCCAAATCGTAGTGCGCCTGGAGTAAGCTATAGACCTCGTTCGTGTTCACTTTGGGCCGTCTCAATTTCCGCTCCGCCTCGTCCAACAACGTCGACGGAACGGTTTTAATAGACTCGCCGCCCACCTCCGCGAGCAACTTATCCGCGCGCGTCGTCTCGTTTCCATCTCGCGCGCTCGTTCCCACACCACCACCACCGTCGGTTTTCAATCCCGGAAGCGTCCCACCATCGCCCGCCCCCCTCCCCTCGTCCACGCGCGCGCGCTTCCCTCCCCCGGCCTCCGCCGCCTCCTCCCCGTCCCCGTCCCCGTCCCCGTCCCCGTCCCCGTCCCCGTCGTCTCGTCGTTCGTACGCCGTCGCGTCGTCGCTCTCCTCTCTCGCCCCTCGCTCTCTCCCCCCCACCGCATCTCCCGCGTCGTCCCCCACCGCTCGCCGATCGCGCTCGCGCGTCGACATCCCCCCTACCCCCGAACGACGACGACTCGGTCGCTTTCGAGATCGAATGAATCGAATCGAATCGAATGAATGAATCGACTTCCGTCGATCTCGACGACGAACCGAACCTCTCGTCGCGCGTCCGCGAGTCCTCGACGACGATCGCGCGTCCGTTCGTTCGCCGCCGTCGACGCGCGTCGACGCGCGCGAACGAATGAACGGCGCGCGTGCATCCACGCCAATCGAGCGATCCATCGAGACCACCGCGGGATGGACGGACGTTTTGACGAGTCATGACTCACAAGAAAAAAGACGCCCGCCGCGCGCCCGCGCGGTGTCGGTGTGATTCGCTTTCGTGCCTTGCTCGCACTGTGTGCCCATACAGACCCATACACCACGAGTCACGACTCGACTCAACCACCCGACCCGCCCCGCCCCGACCCCGACCCCGACCCCGACCCCGACCCCGACACGTGTCGTGGGTCGGGACCGGACGCGTCTCGACGGGTCACGACTCCCGTTCGGGGGCTGGGAGGGGGACACGCGCGCGCCCGCGCGACGGGACGCGAGACGACGACGGGGCGAGCGATCGGGACGCGGAATCACTCGAGCGCGAGACCTCGAGGACGGAGGGTCTCGGTCGACGCGTCGATGACGATGGTCTCGGGTGATCTCGCGGTGGTGGTGGCGACCGCGCGCGGGGGGACGACGCCGAATCCGAATCGGAATCACCGCGCGCGCGCGTGCGCGGTGTCGAGACGACGAGGAGGGACGACGACGACGACGACGCGCGCGAGTGTGGGGACGACGACGACGACGACGAGGAGGAGGAGGAGATCGAACGCGGTGAAGACGTTCGTGGATGCGTCGCACGAGACGCAGTACGAAGACGTCGATATCGGGGAGATGAGAGGGGGCGCGACGAGAGGGTCGACGCGAGGACGCGACGAGGCGACGAGGACGCGCGAAAAGGGGAAGAGGAAGGGGAAGACGACGAAGAGGAGGACGAATTCGTCGAAGAAGAGTAAGAAGAAGAGGGGGTCGAGCAGTTCGAGCAGTTCGAGCAGTTCGAGCAGTTCGAGCAGTTCGAGCAGTTCGAGCAGCGATAGTAGCGATGGCGAGCGCGGACGAGGGAAACGCGGTGCGAAGAGGGCCGCGGCGGCGGTGAACGCGCGAGCGCTTCGAGACGCCATCGTGGGCGTTGTCGGGAGCGATGCGCGGGGGAAGATGAAGAAGGGGAAAAAGGTAAAGGGCGAGAGTCGTAAAAAGACTAACAAGAAGAAGACGAAGAAGCGCGGGAAAGCCGCCGCCCTCGAGGCGTTGAAATCGAAACTCGGCAAGGTTGTCTCGCAAAAGCAGTACGAAGAATCTCTCAGAGTGGACGCTCTGGGTGTTGGTGCGGGAGTCATCGACGTCGAGGCGTCGGTGGACGACGCGCGGCGGCCGGCGGCGTTGGCGACGCTGGGCGCGTGTCCGCTGGTATCGCCCGTGGTGGTCGGCGACGCCACGCGCGAGGTACCCATCGCCATGGTGGAGATTTGTACGGGCAAAGATTGTCGTAAACGCGGATCGGAATCCATCGTGAACGCCCTAAAGGCTGAGTTACCGAGAGGCTGGGCGTGTTCGGCGAGCGGTAAGTGCATCTCCAATTGCAAGCGAGGCGTGAACGCGCGTCTCGTGACAGCCATCGGCAAGGAAAAGTTTAGTCGTTTGGACGTCGCGTCCGCGAGAGCGCTGTTCGTGCCGATGGCGCTCGCCACGAATGAACTCAACGCGAGCTTTGATGAGATGGAGCTCGACGTCGCGCCGCCTCGCGGTCGAAGGAGCTCAGTCGTCGACGACGCCAAGGAGATCAGCCGAAAAGTTCGCGAGAGCGACGTGCCGCCGGGTTTCTTGCCGCGCGTGCAAATGTAGAAAAATGGAATGATTGCTTGTAACAGAGGATGTGTTTCGCATAATGAATGTCAATGTTTGTCAATATCTTGTTACATGGTGCTCGCGCGCTCGCTCTATCAAATCAATTCAACTCCTTGAGGAGGACGTCGACGCGGTCCTTGTCGCCAAAGGCGTAGATCCAGCGCCACGACGGGGACGAGATATCCTCCCACGTCTCTTGGACGCCACCTTGGCCGTCCGGACGAAGTGTCAGGCGCTTTCCATCCGGCACGACGTAACGAACATCGCCCGAGAGCGTGACGTCTTTGGCGTCGAGTTCGCCGCTCCCTTCGAGAACTATGGAGCAACGCTCGAGACGCGTGATGAAGTTGCTCCAGTAGACGTTCGACTTTTCGTTCCAATCGATTCCAGCGTTGGAAACGCGAACGTTGCGCAGACGACATCGACCGCACGCGTCGTCATCGAAACGCAACCCGTCGTTGGTCATCGGACCCAGCGGCGCGGACGCTTCAATAAATAATGAACCTTGCACCGTGACGTCCTTCCACTCAATCTCCGCGACTTCGAGGCGCACTTCGGAGCCACGCTTGATCTCACCTCCCTGGATCTTTTGCTGTACAACGTCCCACAGAGGACCCAAGCTCGGAATGGCGCTGTAGATGAACTCGGGACCTTCCTGCAAGTATCTTTCCACCGGGTAATCATCGGGTAGCGGGTGCGCGACGTCGCATCGCGATAATAAATCACTCGCGTTGCGAAGAAGGTCCAAAAAGGATCCATCGGGAGTTTGCGCGAGGTTCAAGGACTCTGGTGGGCGCTTCTTCTTCGCGCTGCTCGTGATTCGTCGACGGAGCGTGTACAACACAAACGTCGGCAAATCGTCGAAATCATCGGCGCCGAGACGCAACTCAGAGTGTTGCATGAGCGCATCCGCGATGTTTTGCATCGAGCACTCCAATCGACCACCCTTGGTTCCATTCTCTAACACAGGTTTCGTGAGATTGATCAGCATTCCCGGGAAGGCGGCTCGAGACGAGCTCAGCAAAGTTTGACGGATTTGCTTCAAACCGATGAAGAGCACGTTCGTATTAGCTGGATACGCGCTCTCGTTGCCATTCGTATCGCTGGGTTTGTCGTCCAAACCGAGACGCGCCAGTTCGGTGTATTCGATGTTCGACACTCCGTATGCGTACTCGCCCGTCCAGTCGTTTCGCTTCTCGATGAGCACGTTGACGCCTTCACTGGCGCCGACGTGACGTTCGCAACTCGCGAAACCGAGTGACTTATTACCCTTGACGCCAACTCCGGACAAGGACAGCAACGTCGTGTCCGTGCCGGCCATGGGATTCGTGATCTGACGCACGATACCACCTTCGCGGCCTCGGGAGTCCAACCAGTCGAAAACGCCGTCGTCGTGCATCAGTTTCCAAATGGCTCCGTGTCCACCAGGTTTGAGCGACATCTTCCCGAAACCTTCTCTCACCCAGCGCCCACCGTCGACGCTGATGACGGGGACGAGAGGTTGTTCAAATAGACGATAGTTGTCGCTCCCTCGACCGAACCAATTGTTCTCCTTGAGCAAATTGGTGATGCGTCTGTGGTTGCCCTTTGCCGCGCTCGTCATCACCGCCACCGGCGTCTTGTGATGTTCGCCGGTCAACTTGTAATATAACCACTCTCTCGCGGTTAAATCGCGAACCAGACCCTCGATGAGAGGACGTCCGTTGTAAGGCAAGAGCGCCGCGGGCAAACTTTCGCCGCTTTCGGCGTCCACCAAACCGAGACGATCGCCGGCGCCGCCGAGAGGATAAATCTCCGCCATTTTTGGAAGTTCCTCCAAGCCCCAGCGAGACGCTGTGGCGGCGAACGCGCCGTTATTCGCGCGCAAATCCACGCCCGGTGGCACGTGCAGTTGCACCTCGCCCGGAACACCGAGACAATCGAGACCGTCGCACTGTGCGTCGCTGTGCACTTGCGCCGGTTCGCCCGTCATCGACTCGAGACAGAGCTCCATGGCCGTGCACTGATACCCGATGAGACCGCCGATCATGTCGTAAAAGGTTTCAACTTTGCTCAAAATCTCGAGTGAGCTCGCGAGCGCCGCCGCTCGCGCGCCGTCGTCCGCGATCTCGTCGCCCGCGGGCTCAAACAAGTGCGCCTGCCCGCACGCCACGCACGCGCGCATCAAAAACCTCTCTCGCGCCTCCATTCCCTCGCTCAGCGTCGCCGCGAGACCGCCCTCGCGCAACCACTCGCTCACGCTCGGCAACTCACCGATGGCGAGCGATTTCATCTCGTAGATGGATTCCTCAGACGCGCCCTCCGCAGCGTCCTCTTTATTAATCTTCGCCACGGCGTCTCTCGCCGCGCGCACCTCCATCAACGCCTCGCGCACGCGTCCCTCGAACGCATCTCCATCACCGTTAGAGTCTCCTTCCATCGCGCTCAGTCCTCGATCCTCCTGAATCGCCCGCGCTATCCCGACGTCTCTTCGACCCGCCGCGCGCGCGCCGCCGCGCGCGCGCGCCCGCGTCCCTCGCGCGCCACCTCTCGCGCGCACCGCCGTCGCGCGCCCACACCGCGTCATCGACATCATCACCTTCCCACTCCCCGCGCGCGCAACTCGCGAACGCCTCCCCTCGCGCGCGCGCGTCCCCTCTCGCACAGATTACTCGCGCGCGCGCGCGTCGACCGATTCCACCGTTTCCCCCCTCGCGCGCGCTCCCGAGACCGTCTCACCGCTCTCGGGCGACGACGACGCGCGTCGACGATCCTCTCGTCGCTCGCGATCTCCGTGCGCGCTCGCGCGCGCGCTCGATTGACGACCGTTCGAAGATTATCCTCCTCTGGCGATGAAAGAATAATCCGACGCGTCGTCC
>CEUM01038133.1_pt1 | contig 26901 bp, 20 predicted proteins | sample 356421 | NCBI WGS metagenome assembly CEUM01 (sample SAMEA2622716, study PRJEB7988) | marine metagenome | biome: marine biome (ENVO:00000447); feature: surface water layer (ENVO:00002042); material: "saline water (ENVO:00002010), including plankton (ENVO:xxxxxxxx)" | depth 5 m
AATATAAACTGAAATCGATCTTCTATATCAATCTCTTCAAGTGGTTTATCAATTCCAATTCTCCATACCTTATCATCTGTATTTACTCCTCTTGCTTTTATTTCTCCTCCAACCTCTATCAGATAATTTTGAATACCTTCATTCTCTAAGAAATCAGCAATTAAATCTACAGAATATCCTTGAGCAATTGCATTAAAATCTATTTGAACTCCAGGTTCTAAATACACAGAACCATCAAATATACCAGTCTTATTTGTTCCAATATTCTTTATAATCTCTTGAATCTTTAAAGAGTCTATATCAATGTTTTCTTGTCCCCAATTATTATAAAATCCCCAATAAGATACTAGTGGAGAAACGGTACAATCAAAATAACCCTTACTGTTAACATATACATGAACTGCATCTTGATAAACAGAATTAAAAATATAATCAGTTTGAACTTTTTCACCTCTATTTAATTTAGATATAATGGAATAAGGTTTATAAATAGAAACGGAACTGTCAATTTTATCTAACAAACTATCTATCTGAATTTTATACGACTCTCCATTTTCAGAACAGTATTGAATATGATAAAATGTACCTTGAGTTTCTCCTGAATTCTGAACAAGAATTCTTTTAGTTTGTTCAGAGCAGGAAAAAAATATTAAAACAATGAAACTCAAATATTCTATTATTTTTTTTCTAGATAAATTACAGTTAAAAATCATAATTATTTCTGATGTGTTATATATTTCCTCCACTTTTCTAGCAATGTAGAGAAATCATTTGGTAAATCGGAACTAAATTTCATTTCTTTATTTGTTGTTGGATGTAAAAAATCTAAAGATTTAGCATGCAAAGCTTGTCTATTACATACAGAAAAACAATTCTGAACAAATTGTTTATATTTACTAAAGGTAGTTCCTTTCAATATTTTATCACCACCATACTCTCCATCATTAAAAAGTGGATGACCAATGTATTTAAAATGAGCTCGAATCTGATGCGTCCTTCCGGTTTCTAATTTACATTCAACTAATGTTGTATAACCTAATCTTTCTACAACCTTCCAGTGTGTTACGGCATGTTTCCCAAATTCTCCATTATGAAAAACGTCCATAACTTTTCTATTCTTTAAACTCCTTCCAATATGACCAGTAATAGTCCCTTCATCCTCTTTTACATCTCCCCAAACAAGAGCTAAGTACTTTCTATTTAAATCTCTGTTAGAAAACTTTTCTCCCATAATTTTCATAGATTTTTTATTTTTAGCAATTACTAAAATTCCAGAGGTATTTTTATCAATTCTATGAACTAAACCTGGTCGATTTTCATCACCCATATTTGGCAGATTCTTAAAATGAAAAGCCAATGCGTTTACTAGTGTACCTTCCCAATTACCGAAACCTGGATGAACTACCATTCCCGCATCTTTATTTACTATTAAGATATCCTCATCTTCATACATGATATTTATGGGAATATCTTGTGGGATTAACTCGTATTCTCTTGGTGGATTTTTATATTCAACAGTAACTACATCTCCCGACTTAACTTTATAATTTGATTTTACAGGAACTCCATTTACAAGGATGTATCCATCTTTTGCTGACTGCTGTATCTTACTTCTAGTTGCATTTTCTATAAAATTCATCAGAAACTTATCTACTCTTAGTGGTTCCTGACCTTTATCTGCTTCAAACTTGTAATGCTCAAAAAGTTCTTGATCTCCTTCCATTACTTTTCATAATTCATTACTAAAATCTCAGTACCTTTATTTTGAGATTTTCCTTTTTGAGCTGAAGCAGCCTTAACAAAATCTCTACTCTTCCAAATAAATTTATCTTTTGGAAGCCATTCATTCAATAAATCGAACTCGTAGTAAGACAAAGAAAATTTACCTTTAATGTTTGTAAGTTGATCGCATAATTTTTTATGATCATCTACATCAAAATCATGAAGAGAATAATAATTTTCAGTTTTCCAATAAGGAGGGTCTACATAAAAATAAGTAGAGGGAGAATCATATTTTTCAATAATTTTTTCATAACTAAAGTTTTCACATTTAGTGATTTTTTTTAACTTTTTAGTAAACTTTGGATTAATCAATCTATCTCTAAAGGAATCAAATTTTGATTTATATTTTCCCTTTAGATCTATAAATTTTGCCTTTTCAGCATTTAAGCCAGAAAAAACTTGAGTCATGATATAGGCATACTTTTTACCAAACTCAAAATCTCCTAGATCTATATTATTTATATCTGTATTCTTAAATATTTCTTTCTGAAATTTATAGAATAATTTATCATCTTGAGCCTTTAAGCCAATCATATATTGATAAAATTTTTTAGGAGTTCTGCAACATTCAAAAAGGTTTACCATATATCTATTATAATCATTATATATAATCTCTTTTAACTTAGGCTTTTCATAAATATCTCCATTTACATACACCCAAAAAGCACCTCCAAAAACCTCAACATAAGTTTCAATGTCGTTAGGAATGTATTCTCCAATCCATTTCGCCATTCTACTTTTTCCTCCTATATAACTGATCATTAATTTAGTATTATTTTTTTTACTATTCGCATATCTCCTTCAGCTATCTGAATAAAATATATTCCTTTTTTTAAATCTTCTTTATAGATATTAATTTTTCTTTCACAAGTATACATACTCTTGACATTTCTTCCCATTATATCAAAAATATTAATTGCTTTATAATTTTGATTTGAGAAATAAATTGATGTATACTCAACAAATGGATTAGGATAAATTTTAATATCTACAATTAAATTATCATTTGGTGTAGAATTCACCAAGGCTTCATCAAAATTTACTACAGGACGAATCATCCAAGATCCAGGAAATTGAGAGTTCACCCATCCACCTCCAACATTATACAACATATATTCATTGGAAAAAGAATTTTTATCTAAACCAATATTTAATAAATCGTTTGTGATCTGTTCCCAACCGATATAGAATGTTCCCACAAGCCCAACTCCTTTTTTTAAATAATAGTTTTTAAATTTTCCTCTATCCTGATATTTAATCTCAACTGTATCCTTATAAACTTCTTGACCTGGAATTCCATTATTATTATTCCAAATAGTCAATGCAAATTTATTACCCTCTAAATTATCAATCATCTCTACAAATTTAAATTGTATCATTCTTATTGTATCAGGTCTATTCAACTTAAACTCATAAGCTAGTTTTGCTCCCTGAACATTAATACCATAAGCAGATTCAGCACTTCCATCATCATATGCAAAATGACTATAAAACCTCTGAATATGAAATACTGTATCATTCCTCTTGTAGTCATCAGGAGAGGTATTTATAGAGTTGCGGAACAAAAATTCTGCACTATCTGATGAAGTAACAGGAAAAATCTGATTATCAAGCATCACAGGAGGAGAATTAAAAGAGTACAATCCTCCTGAGATAAAAGGAGGAACATCAACATTTCTAGTAGAGTTATTTCCACCTATAGTCGGGTAATGATATACTAAATTTGTATTCTTAAAAACATCATACCTATAATCAATCGATTGAATATTCAGAGTATTATTTCGTAAAATAATATCTAAGGAATCATTCATCTCTTGACTAACATCATTTACAAAATGAACCCAAGGCATTTCTCTATATCTTTTAAGTATTTTAGGGGTTTTTCTGAAAAATGAAACATCATTTAAATTAGAAGTGTCTTCGGGGCTTTGATACTCATCTAATTTTACATAATCAATATTCCAATGATCAAAATTTCCTGTAACAGAAGCAAGATTTCTAAACCTAAATTGGAATTTATCTGTAAGATAATTTGTGTCCGTAAAAACATAAACAAATTTCTTAAACTCATTTAAAATTCCTCCTTCTTTCTTCCAGATTGTATTCCAGATAGTATTACCTAAACTATCTGTGCTAGTAGAAAATTCTAAAATTAAGGAATCTGTTAATTGAGGATCATTTCCTATACCTTGTGTCTGATAAAAAAACATGAAATATGCAGTGTCAATATCAGATAAATCTATTTTTCTAGAACTTAAAGTGTCAGCATTTTCTGAATCTGTTCCTGTTAAACTCAAATCATATGGCCTGCCAAAACTATTTAATCCATCAAATGTAGCTACTCCAATTGTTATCGGATTAACTCCATAATTTCTATTTACAAACACTGAGTTATCTTTCCATAAAATTGTATCTGGAAAACTAGAGTTATACGAAAAGTCATCAATAAATGGAACTGACAATTGAGATTCTGACTTATTTAGTGAAGAATACTTATTCTTTTCTAATTGAGAGTTAATTAATAAATCAGACTCTATTTCTTGTGAAAAAGAATTGAAAGAAAATAATATTATAAATATTAAAAATCTACTCATTCTTTAAAGATTGAATCTGTGATACTAATTGTATCTAAAAATTGTTTTATCACTATATCAACCATATCACCTGACTGTAATTTCGTATCAGATAACGGTCTTTGATTACTAATAATTGCAGTTAAAGTATCAGTAATTACTCCTTCACAAATAATTTCTCCTAAATTTAGATTATTTGATTCTAAGATTAGAAAAGCCTCTTCAATAGAAATTCCAGTTAAATTAGGAACCATAATCTTATTTGTTCCTCTTCCACTTCCAAAAAATAATTTTATAGTAGTTCCTTCAATTAACTTTTGACCTGGAAAAACTTCAGTGTCTCCAACCATCATTTTAGTTACTACTGAAGAAATATCACTATATTTTTCAGACTTCACAAATTCAATTTTAAAATGAGAGTTTAGTTGGTTTAAAGATTGTCTTTTTGATTTATTATAAATATCAGGTAGTGTAAACTTCTGTCTATTCATACAATTTACAGTAAAATAAATCCTTCTTCCCGGTTTTATAAATGTTCCTGGTAAGGGATCTTGTGTAAAAATAGTACCTCTTGGAACTGAGTCTGTATAAACTGAATCTGAAATAATATATTCTATATTCAAAGATTTTATCTCAGCTTCAAGTTCTTCTACAGTTAATGATTGAAAGTTCTTTAATTCAAACTCTTTACCATTTAAAGTATAAACATTCAAATAAATCAGAAGAAAATAAAACAACATAAGTGTACAAGCAGATGCTAATAAAATATGAAAATAAAAAAACTTATTTTTCAAAAAATTTTGATTAACAACACTCTGTTTTGCTTCTTCTTTAGAATTTAAATCATCATCATTTATTAATGAGTGCTTATCTATATGATTGTTAACATATTGTTTATCACCTTCCATATTATATTAAAAAGTAATACAAATATAGAAAATATCAGATGTTAATTAGTATAATAATTTATAGATTTGTACTATAAATTTAAACATGAAAGAAATCGCCATTTTAACTGGAGGAGATTCAGCAGAGTATGAAATCTCATTACAAAGTGCTTATGTAGTTTTAAACAATTTAAATACAAAGAAATATAACGGTACAATTATTCATATTAAGGATGAAAAGTGGACTGCAATAATCAATGGTAAACACATTCCGATAAATAAAAACAATTTTACTGTAGAACTAAATTCATCTATATTAAGATTTGATTATGTTTTTATGGCATTACACGGACCACCTGCAGAAAATGGAGATTTACAACCATATTTTGACATCCTAAACCTTAGATATAGTAGTTGTAATTCTAAGGTTTCTGCATTAACTTTTAACAAGTTAGAATGTAATCAAAAGTTATCACAACTTGATTTTAGATGTGCCAATTCTTTACATCTAAAAAAAGGAGATAAAATAGAAGTCAAGAAGATAAATGAAACTATAGGATTTCCTTGTTTTATTAAACCAAATCAGGCAGGATCAAGTTTTGGAGTATCTAAAGTATATACTGAAGATAAAATTGAAGGAGCAGTACAAAATGCTCTTTTACATGACAATATAGTGTTAATTGAACAATTTATTGATGGAATTGAAGTAAGTTGTGGAGTAGGAATAATAGATGACAAAATAACATCATTTCCAATTACTGAAATTGTAAGCCAAAATGATTTCTTTGATTTTGACGCAAAATATAATGGACTTTCAGAAGAAATAACCCCTGCTAGAATAAGTGAAAATAACAAGATTAAAATACAAAGAATTACAGAACAAGTATATCTAAAAATGAATCTGAGAGGAATCTGTAGAATTGACTTCATTATTACAGATAAAACTCCTTATATTATTGAAATTAACACCATACCAGGTTTATCTGAAGAAAGTATTATTCCTAAACAAGCAAAAGCACTAGGAATATCTTTAACACAACTTTTTGATAATTGTATTGAATCAACTATAAAATAAATATTTATATTTGCTTCTAATAACAAATTTACAATGAGCGATAAAACAAATGAAGAAAAACTAAGAATTCTACAAGAAAGATTAGCGCAAATTCAAGAAAAAAAAGAAACAGATCAAAAAACTCAAGTTGAAAACAATAAACATGTTGCTCCTGTATTTGAGGAAGATCTCGTAAATAAGAAAAAAATTGAACCGATATTACCAACTCCAAGAGAACCTAGAAATAAGAGTAACGGAATAAAATACTTTATTATATTCTTTGTATTGAGTTTATTTGGATTTGGAATATATCAATTTGTAGATTTAGAATCAATATTTTCTTTTAAAGAGGTAAAGGAAGAATATGAAGAAGTTCTGAATAATAAAGATTTAGTTTATTATAAATCAGAATTTGAGGGTAATTATATTATTTTGTTAAATTCATTTGTTAATGTAATTGATGCAAATGCGGAAGTTAACAAACTTGTAGATGAAGGATACAATTGTAATGTATTTCAGCTATCAGGAGTATCAAATTCTGAGGATGAAATATTCCAAACATATATTGGCCCATTTAACAAATTAGAAGAAGCTAATCAATATTTAAAATCTTCTGAAATAATACAAAATTCTGGAAAAATTATTACTTTACAATAAATCTTCTGGAAAATCTATAGATTTTAGAAAATCAACAGATTTCTGAATATCCGTATATAATAATCTATCTTTATCCAAGAATGTAACTTCCTGCCTGTAAGAATCTATAAATTTTTCAATAAATACTGAAGAAGTATGTTTTCTAAAAGTTATTGCTTGAACCGCGTTCATCAATTCAATTGCTAATATTCTTTCTACATTTTCCACTACTCTAAAAAGTTTAGTACCAGAATTAGCTCCCATACTTACATGATCTTCTTGTCCATTAGAAGAAACTATCGAATCAGATGAAGCTGGAACACATAATTGTTTATTCTGACTAACAATACTTGCTGCAGTATATTGAGGAATCATCATTCCAGAATTTAATCCAGGGTCCGCAACTAAGAATAAAGGTAATCCCCTTAAACCTGAAATCAATTGAAATGTTCTTCTTTCTGATATATTTCCGAGCTCTGCTAAAGAAAGTGATAGATAGTCCATAGACATTGCTAAAGGTTGACCATGAAAATTTCCTGCAGAAATAATTTTATCCTCTTTTGGAAAAATAGTAGGGTTATCTGTAACAGAATTTATTTCAGTAGTAAAAACTTCCTCCACATGAGAAATCACATCTTTAGTTGCTCCATGAACTTGAGGTATACACCTAAATGAATATGGGTCTTGTACATGTTCTTTTTTCTGATTTTGAATTTCAGAACCTTCTAATAAGTCCCTTATATTTTCCGCAGTTTTAAGCTGACCTTTATGACCCCTAACCAAATGAACTAATTCATCAAAACACTCATTTCTACCATCAAAGGCTTCTAAAGAAATAGTACCTATCAAATCTGCTAAATAGGAAAGCTTTTTAGATTTTAATAAAGACCAAACACCATAAGCGCCCATAAATTGTGTTCCGTTTAATAAAGCTAAGCCCTCTTTAGATTTTAGTTGAATTGACTCCCAATTCATCTCTTCCATAATTTCAGAAGTAGGTTTTTTAACATACTTTCCTTCATCATCAAGAACATTTACTTCTCCAATTCCAAGCAAGACTAAAGACATATGTGCAAGAGGAGCTAAATCTCCCGAAGCACCTAACGAACCTTGTTGATAGATTACAGGTAGAACATTTCTATTAAACATTTCAATTAATCTATTTAATGTCACTAGCTGTACCGCAGAATGTCCATAAGAAAGAGATTGTATCTTTAGTAAAATCATTATCTTAACTATAATATTTGGAACTATCTCCCCAGTTCCGCAAGCATGAGAAATAATCAGATTTTTTTGCAATTGCTCTAAATTATCTTCTGATATTTTATGATTACATAAAGAGCCAAATCCTGTATTAACTCCATATATTGGATCAGAATTGATTTCCATCTTTTTATCCAAATATTTTCTACAAGAAACAACTTTTTCAGTTGATATATCTGAAAGCTCTATCTGTATATCTTCGTTAATAATTTTAGATATGTCTGATATTGAGATGAAATTTTCTCCTATTTTATATGTTTTTGACATCTATGTTATTTCTCTTATAAACTCAGAAACAGTAGTCTCTTTCTGATTTCCTGTACTCATCTGTTTTACACTAATTTTTCCAGATTTCAATTCATTTTCTCCAATCATTATAACAAACTCTACTCCTTTCTTATCGGCATAATTCATTTGTTTTTTCATTTTAGAAGAATCGGGATATAACTCAGAACTAATTCCTGAATCACGTAATTCTTTCAAAATATTAAGACAATAAATCTCCTCTTTTTCTCCAAAATTAGTGATCAAAACCTTAGTATTAGTATCAATATCCTTAGGAAAAAGATCTAACTCTTCCATTACAATATATATTCTATCGATTCCAAATGATATCCCTACTCCAGAAACATTTTTTAACCCAAACATTGAAGTTAAATCATCATACCTTCCTCCTCCTCCTATCGAACCTATCTTTACATCATTTTGTTTTACTTCCAATATACAACCAGTATAATAATCTATCCCTCTTGCTAATTTTATGTCAAATTTTAATTGTGAAGTTTTTAAGCCTAACTTCTCAATCTTAGCAGATACAAAATCTAACTCTTCTACTCCTTTTTTACCTATTTCAGAGTTAGTTAACAATTCTTTTAAATCAGACATATTATTTACACAAAGGAATTTATCTAAAATTAAAAGTGAATCTTTAGAAACTCCTTTTACAAACATCTCTTCCTTAACTTTTTCTATTCCAATTTTATCTATTTTATCTAAAGCAATAACAATATCACCAAATAAATTAGTAGAGTTCATTAACTCTACCATACCACTTAAAACTTTTCTATTATTAATAAATATTGTAATATTTGGCATTTTTAAATTACTAAATACCTCATCATAAAGTTGGACTAACTCAATTTCAGAAAGTAAGGAGTTTGTACCAATAACATCTGCATCACACTGATAGAACTCTCTATATCTTCCTTTTTGTGGTCTATCTGCTCTCCAAACATTTTGTATCTGATATCTCTTAAAAGGAAAAGTAATATCATTTCTATTTTCAACTATATATCTAGCCAAAGGAACCGTTAAATCATATCGCAATGCTTTATTAGATATTTGTTTAGTTAAAGATTGAGAAGTTATTTCTTTAGAGTAATATGTTTTCGATAAATAGTCACCTGAGTTTAAAACCTTAAAAATTAATCTATCCCCTTCATCTCCATACTTACCAGTAAGGGTTTGCAGATTTTCCATTGCGGGTGTTTCAATTGGAGAAAAACTATATTTTTCAAATGCAGCCTTTATCACAGAAAAAATATAATTTCTCCGAAACATCACTATAGGAGAGAAATCCCTCATCCCTTTTGGTGTATTCGCCTTTGTTTCCATTTTATTTAGAATTATCGGCAAATATCGTAAATTAAAATTTACCTTCAGTCGTTTATTTTTAATAGATTTGAAGCCAGTTATGGAATTAGTTATTTTCTTTTTTTAAATATAAAAAATTAGATGGTAAATAGAAAATAACTTAAGATTCTAAAATATATTCTTAAAATGAAACACTATCTATCTTTAATAAAATTTAGTCATACTATTTTCGCTCTTCCATTCGCGTGTATAGGTTTCTTTTTAGCTTCATCTAACACAACAATTGATTGGAACATCTTTATATATATTATTTTATGTATGGTATTTGCTCGTAGTGCAGCAATGGCATTTAATAGATATATAGACAGAGAAATTGATAAGGCAAATAAAAGAACTTCTCTTACTAGAGAAATACCAAATGGAACAATATCTCCGAAGAATGCTCTTATTTTTGTTGTAATTAATTGTTTTCTATTTATTATTACTACTTATTTTATAAATTCAACTTGTTTTAAGCTTTCTCCTATAGCTCTTTTAATTATTTTAGGATATAGCTACACAAAAAAATTTACAGCTCTTTGCCACTTAGTTTTAGGATTGGGACTCTCCATATCTCCAATAGGAGCTTATCTTGCAGTAAACGAAACTTTTCATTTTCTACCAATATTATTTTCTATATCAGTATTGTTCTGGGTATCAGGATTTGATATTATCTACTCATTACAAGATCAAGAATTTGACAAACAACAAAAACTACATTCTATACCTGTCTTACTAGGTAATAAAAAGGCTTTGAAAATATCACAATTCTTACACATAATTGTACTAGGTATATTATTGTTTATTGGATATAAATTTAGTTTCAAAGAATTCTACTGGATAGGTTTTACTATTTTTTCTTCACTACTTTTCTACCAACACACACTAGTTTCTGAAAATGATTTAAGTAAAGTTAATCTTGCATTCTTCACAACAAATGGAGTTGCATCTGTCATTTTTGGATTTTTTGTAATTTATGATTTATTAATAAATTAATCTATATGAAAAAAACAATATTGTCAATTCTTTTAATATTATCGATCAACCTTACAGCTCAAGAATATTTCCAACAAGAAGTTAATCATACTATAGATGTTAGGTTAAATGACAAAAACCATACTCTAATAGCTCAACAATCAATTGAATATACAAATAACTCTCCTAATGATTTAGATGTTTTATGGTTTCATATTTGGCCAAATGCATATAAAAATAATTCAACTGCACTTGCTAAACATGAATTAGATGGTGGTAGTAAAGAATTATGGAATGCTCCAGAAGAAGAAAGAGGGTATATTACTGATTTGAACTTTACTATCAATGGTAAAAAAGTGGATTGGAGATATCATCCAGAACATATTGATATTTGTAAATTAATCTTAAACAAACCTATAAAAGCGGGGGAAACAGTTGTTATAAAAACACCATTTAAAGTCAAAATACCTAATGCTAAATTCTCAAGATTAGGTCATGTAGGTCAATCTTATATGATAACTCAATGGTATCCCAAACCTGCAGTATACGACAAAGAAGGTTGGCATACCATGCCTTATTTAAGCCAAGGAGAATTCTATTCCGAATTTGGAAGCTTTAATGTTAGTATTACTCTACCTTTAAATTACACTGTTGGATCCACCGGAGATCTTCAAAATAAAGGAGAAAAAATACGATTAGATGAACTATCTAATATTACAGATACTATTACAAAATTTAGTTCTGATATGAGTTTTCCTAAATCAGATAAAAGAACAAAAACAATTCGCTTTGTTCAAGAAAATATTCATGATTTTGGATGGTTCGCAGACAAAAGATATCATGTTTTAAAAGGAAGTGTTGAATTACCGTATTCTGGAAGAATTGTGGATCTTTATACTATGTTTACCAATAATGAGGCTCATTTGTGGAAAGAATCTATAGAATATATGAGAGATGCTGTATATTATTATTCTCTTTGGAATGGAGATTATCCATATAACCATTGTACTGCTGTAGATGGAACTATAGCCGCTGGGGGCGGGATGGAATATCCTAATGTTACAGTTATTGGAGAAAGTGGCACCGCAAGAGCTTTGGAAACAGTAATTATGCATGAGGTTGGACACAATTGGTTCTATGGAGTTCTAGGTAGTAATGAACGGGATCATGCTTGGATGGATGAAGGAATAAATTCTTACTATGAACAAAGGTACATGAAAACAAAATATCCAAATGAAAAATTAACTGACCAGATTCCTAAAGTTGTAGTTAAAATTTTAGATCTTGAAAATGTTACTAATAAGAATATAATGGGAGAATTGATGTATTACATGGCAGCTTGGACAGCAAAGGATCAACCAATTGACTTTCCATCTGCAGATTATACATCTATGAATTATGGAGGAATTGTGTACATGAAATCTGGAATTTGTTTTGATTATTTAGCTTCTTATTTAGGTCAAGATCTGTTCGATATATGTATGAAAGAATATTACGAAACTTGGAAGTTTAAGCATCCACAACCAGAAGATTTACAGAAAATATTTGAAGAAAAAACAGAGAAAGATTTATCTTGGTTCTTCAATAATATGCTCACGACAACTAATCAACTAGATTACTCTATTTCTAATATAAAGAAAGGGCCTAAAAATCTACATGTCACTTTAAAAAATAATGGAAATATTCCTGGTCCAGTAGTGATTTGTGGAGTAACAGATGGAGTAATTAGTGAACAAGTTTGGGTAGATGGCTTTGAAGGTTCAAAAACAGTACCATATATCAATGGAGGATATGACCACATTCGAATTGATTATTTTGGAGAAATGCCAGAAACAAACAGGAAAAATAATATTTATAAAACTAAAGGTATATTTAAACAATGGGAACCTCTTAAACCTCAACTTATTGGTAGTTTGTATCATCCTGAAAAGACTCAAGTATTTTACCATCCAAATATGAATTGGAACAAATACAACAGCTATTCTGTTGGTCTAAGTTTTTATAACAGATTTATTCCAAAAGAAGGGTTTTCCTATAAATTATCTCCAATGTATAGTTTTGGAACCGAACAGTTAGTTGGAAGAGCAAATATAGCTCTAACAAAATACTCACACTCTTCCATTTTTTCAAAAACAAAACTATCTATAGATGCAGAAAAATTCAATTACACCGCGGATTTTGAATACAAAAAACTATCTCCAAAATTAGAAGTAGTATTAAATGAAAAAAATTTAAGAAGCAAAAAAGAAAGTAAAATTTCAGTAAAACACATTTATATAAATAAACAAGAATATGACCCTTCTCAGAATAACAATTCTGTATATCCAAAAATAAATACAAAAGAAAATTACATACAATTAGGATATTCCTTCTCAAATAATAAAACATTAAACCCATATAATGTAAATTTTGATTTCGAATCCTCTAAATCCTTTAATAAATTACATTTATTGTTTTACTATAATTATGATTTAAAGAAAGATAAAAGATTAAGTTCAAGATTCTATTTCGGTAAAATATTCTCTAAAATAGATAATTACAACATTCAAATGTCCGCATGGAATGGTAATATGGACTATGCATTTAATGAAAGATCATTCTCTAGAGAAGATGATGGAAATTTGAGTAGACAAATGTTTATAAGAGAAGGAGGGTTAAAACATTATACAGATATTCAATCTGGTAATATACTTAGTTCATTAAGTGTAGACTACAATCTATACAGCTTAATGAATCTATATGCAGAAGCTGGATTTGGTGGAAATTTAGCTTTTGGTAGCGGATGTATTTTTAATTTAGGAAACTTGAATATTTACCTACCAATAATTACAGAAAAGGGATTATTTAATGGTGGGGGATTCCATGAAGGAATTAGATTACAGATACAAAGTGAAATAAATATAAATAGATTATTTTAAAATAAAAAACCACTCAAATGAGTGGTTTTAAAATAGATTTTTTATGCCTGGGCTGTTGGTCCACCAAAATTTAAAGGAATTCCTTTATTAGGGTCAACATCAGAAATCTCTCCAAATTGATCTTCATACTTAGTAATATTATCAGAAAGTGCTCTCATCAATCTTTTAGCGTGTTGTGGTGTTAAAATCACTCTAGATTTTACTTTTGCTTTTGGTACACCTGGCATCATTTGTATAAAATCTACAATAAATTCAGATGGTGAATGGTTAATTATAGCTAAATTACTATATGTACCTTCAGCGACATCTTCCCCAAGCTCTATGTTTAAACCTTCTTTTTTGTTTTCTTCGGACATATTTTAAATATTAGTCTTCTTTCAAAGTATCAACTGCTTCAGTAACTTCTACAGTTTCAACTTCTTCAGAAGAAGTTTCATTTTTTAAAGATTTAAGTCTATCCATTTCTATTTGAGATCCTATAATGACATCCTTGCTATTAAAAAGTCCTGTACCCGCAGGTATCTTATGACCAACAATGACATTTTCCTTCAGACCATTTAAAGTATCTATCTTAGCTCTAATAGAAGCTTCATTAAGAACTTTGGTAGTTTCCTGGAATGAAGCTGCAGAGACCCAACTATCTGTATGTAAAGAAGCTCTTGTAATACCCTGAAGAACTGGAGTAGATACAGCAGGAGTAGCATCGACTACTTCAACTAATTTCATATCCTTTCTCTTTAACTTAGAGTTCTCTTCTCTCAACTGACGAACAGAAACTAACTGACCAGCTTGGAAATTTTCAGAATCTCCTGGATCTTCAACATATTTCTTATCAAATATCTTATCATTAGCTTCCATAAAGTCGTGCTTATCAATTAATTGTTTCTCTAATAAATTAGTATCTCCAGCATCTAATACTTCTACTTTTCTCATCATCTGCCTAACAACAACTTCAAAGTGCTTATCGTTAATCTTTACTCCTTGTAACCTATATACTTCTTGAACTTCATTTACAATATATTCTTGTACCGCCTTTATACCTTTGATAGAAAGAATATCTCTAGGAGTAATAACACCATCACAAAGTGGAGAACCAGCTCTAACAAAATCGTTTTCTTGTACTAATATATGTTTTGATAATGGAACTAAGTATTTCTTAATCTGGTCATCCTTAGAAGTAATGATAATTTCTTTATTACCTCTTTTAATTTTTGGTCCAAAAGATACAATACCATCAATTTCAGAAACAATTGCAGGGTTTGATGGGTTTCTCGCCTCAAATAACTGAGTTACTCTTGGAAGACCTCCTGTAATATCACCAGAGGAACCAATAGTCCTTGGGATCTTACATAGAATAGTACCCTTTTTTATTTTCTGATTTTCATCTAAAGAGATATTAGCTCCTACAGGAATACTATAAGACCTATCTCCATCTTTCTTAGAACCTTTAATAATAATAGTAGGAGATTGTTTTCTGTTTCTACTATCTATAATTACTTTTTGTTTAAAACCTGTTAAATCATCTTGTTCTAATCTATAGGTAACTCCTTCTTCAATATAATCAAATTCAGTTTTACCGTCAATCTCTGAAACAATTACAGCATTATATGGATCCCAATCACAAATAACATCACCTTTTTTCACCTCTCCTTCTTTAATATAAATAGAAGAACCATAAGGAATATTATGTGTAGCGATAACTACATCTTGCTTAGGATCTATTACTCTCAGTTCAGCTGATCTTGAAATAACTAACTCTACATCATTACCATCCTCATCCTTGGTGTCTATTGTTCTTAAATCATCTATAACAATAACTCCTGGTTTCTTGATAATTACACTTGCGTCAACTGCTGATCTAGATGCGGTACCTCCGACATGAAATGTTCTAAGAGTAAGCTGTGTTCCAGGTTCTCCAATAGATTGTGCTGCAACTACTCCAACTGCCTCTCCTTTCTGAACCATCTTGGAAGTAGATAAGCTTCTACCATAACATTTAGCACAAATTCCTCTTTTTGTTTCACAAGTTAATGCCGACCTGATTTCAACCTCTTCAATTCCAGCATCTACTATCTTTTGAGAAATTTCTTCAGTAAGTTCTGTTCCTGATTCACAAATTAATGAATCATCTATAGGATTAAAAATATCATGAAGATTTACCCTTCCTACAATTCTATCATATAATGATTCTACAATATCCTCATTTTTCTTTAAAGCACTGGTTACTAGACCCCTAAGTGTGTGACAATCCTCTTCTGTTACTACTACATCTGCGGCAACATCAACTAACCTTCTTGTTAAATATCCAGCATCAGCTGTTTTAAGTGCGGTATCAGCAAGACCCTTACGAGCACCGTGAGTTGAAATAAAGTATTCTAAAATTGAAAGACCCTCACTAAAATTAGTCGTAATTGGATTTTCAATAATTGATTCACCATGATCTCCTGATTTTTTAGGTTTAGCCATAAGGCCTCTCATACCTGCTAGTTGACGAATCTGTTCTTTAGATCCCCTCGCTCCAGAATCTAACATCATATAAACTGAGTTAAATCCTTGGTTATCATTAATCATATCTCTCATTACAGTATCGGTAAGTTTAGCATTTGTGTTTGTCCAAATATCAATAACTTGATTATATCTTTCATTATTAGTGATGAATCCCATATTATAGTTATTCTTTACCTCCTCTACTTTGTTGTGTGCATCTTCTAATAGTCCAATCTTTTCTTCTGGTACAATTACATCTCCAAGGTTGAAAGACAAACCACCTCTAAATGCCATGTTATATCCTAAATCTTTAATATCATCTAAGAATTGAACTGTTCTTGGTACACCACATACCTTAAGAATTCTTCCAATAATATCTCTTAAAGATTTTTTAGTTAAAAGCTCATCAACAAATTCTACTTCATTAGGAACAAATTCATTAAATAATACCCTACCAACCGTAGTTTCTTTCATTTCAGTTGTCCCATTAGGATTATTAATCCTAACATTTATTATTGCATGAAGGTCAATTACTTTTTCATTATAAGCAATCTTAACATCTTCTAATGAATAGAATTTTTTATACTCTCCTTTGACAGGAAAATCCTCAGTAGATTTCCTAGGTTTTGTCATATAATACAGACCTAAAACCATATCCTGTGAAGGTACTGTTATTGGAGCTCCGTTTGCAGGATTTAAAATGTTATGAGATCCCAACATTAGTATCTGAGCCTCTAAGATAGCGTCTTCACCTAGAGGTAAGTGAACAGCCATCTGATCCCCATCAAAATCAGCATTAAATGCAGTACAGGATAAAGGATGAAGTTGAATTGCTTTTCCTTCAATCATTTTAGGCTGAAATGCTTGTATACCTAATCTATGAAGTGTAGGGGCTCGATTTAATAAAACAGGATGTCCTTTCATTACATTTTCTAAGATATCCCAAACAACAGGCTCTCTATTGTCAATAATTCTCTTACCAGATTTTACAGTTTTTACAATTCCTCTTTCTATAAGCTTTCTAATGATAAACGGCTTATATAATTCAGCGGCCATATCCTTAGGTAATCCACATTCATGCAATTTTAACTCAGGACCTACAACAATTACAGATCTTGCAGAATAATCTACCCTTTTACCAAGTAGATTCTGTCGGAACCTTCCTTGTTTTCCTTTTAAAGAATCTGATAAAGATTTTAGTGGTCTATTTCCATCTGTTTTTATAGCTGCGGATTTTCTTGAATTATCTAATAAAGCATCGACAGCTTCTTGAAGCATCCTTTTTTCATTTCTTAAAATTACTTCAGGAGCATTAATTTCCATTAATCTCTTTAATCTATTATTTCTAATAATAACTCTTCGGTATAAGTCATTTAAATCACTTGTTGCAAACCTACCCCCATCTAGAGGAACTAAAGGCCTCAGCTCTGGTGGAATTACCGGGAGAACCTTCATGACCATCCATTCAGGCCTATTATCGGTATGTGTTTGAGCTTCTTTAAATGCCTCTACTACCTGTAATCTCTTTAAAGCCTCTGTTTTTCTTTGTTGTGAAGTTTCATGCTTTGCTTTATGTCTTAACTCATGAGACAAAGAAATTAAATCAACTCTACTAAGCATTTCAATAAGAGCATCAGCTCCCATCTTCGCAATAAATTTATTTTCATCAGAATCAGATAAATGTTGATTTGTAGGTTCTAAATTCTCTAATACATTTAAATATTCTTCTTCAGTAATAAAATCATTAATTTCAATTTGGTTACCTTCCTCATTTAAAGCTCCCTCTACTGTTTGAATAACAACATATCTTTCATAGTAGATAATCTGATCCATTTTTTTAGAAGGTAACCCTAAAAGATAACCAATCTTATTTGGTAAGGTTCTGAAATACCATATGTGAGCAACAGGAACAACTAAATTGATATGTCCTACTCTTTCTCTTCTCACCTTTTTCTCTGTTACTTCAACACCACACCTGTCACAAACAATTCCTCTATATCTGATTCTTTTGTATTTCCCACAATGACACTCAAAATCTTTAGTGGGTCCAAAAATTCTTTCACAGAATAAACCATCTCTTTCGGGTTTATAGGTTCTATAGTTAATTGTTTCAGGCTTTGTAACCTCTCCAAATGATTTTGCTAATATATCTTCTGGAGAAGATAAACTAACTTTTAAAGTACTGTAGTCTGAAGATTGTTTTTTTATTTTATTTCTGTTATTATATGTCATTTTTTTTACTTTAAAAGATTATTCAAATGAAACTTTAAGACCAAGACCTCTCAATTCATGTAAAAGCACATTAAAAGACTCAGGAATTCCAGCTGATGGTAAAGATTTTCCTTTAACAATAGACTCATAAGCCTTAGCTCTTCCAATAACATCATCTGATTTTATTGTCATCATTTCTTGTAAAATATTTGAAGCTCCATATCCCTCAAGTGCCCAAACCTCCATCTCTCCAAGTCTCTGCCCTCCAAACTGAGCTTTACCTCCAAGTGGTTGTTGAGTAATTAAAGAATATGGACCAATTGATCTAGCATGCATTTTATCATCAATCAAGTGACCAAGTTTAAGCATATAAATAATACCAACTGTAGCTGGCTGATCAAATCTATCTCCTGTACCTCCATCATATAAATAAGTTTTACCAAATCTTGGAATACCAGCAGCATCAGATTCTAAATTAATCTCATCAATAGATGCTCCATCAAAAACAGGAGTATAATACTTCTTATCTAGTTCTTGTCCCGCCCAACCCAAAATGGTTTCGTAAATCTGACCTAAGTTCATCCTAGAAGGAACCCCTAATGGATTTAAAACAATATCAACTGGAGTACCATCCTCTAAGAATGGCATGTCTTCATCGCGTACAATTCTAGCAACAATACCTTTGTTTCCATGACGTCCAGCTAGCTTATCTCCTACCTTAACTTTTCTCTTCTTAGCGATATAAACGGTAGCTAGTTGTAAAACTCCACTTGGAAGTTCATCTCCAATTGTAATTGCAAATCTTTTTCTTCTGTATTGTCCAAAAATCTCATTATATTTTCTAATATATCCTTGGATAATTTTTATGATAATTTCGTTATTATCTTTGTTTGTTGTCCATTTATTTGGATCAACACTTAAGAAATCAACTTGCATCAATACTTTCTGGGTAAACTTAATAGATTTAGAAATAACTTCTTCACCAAGTACATTATTAATTCCTTGTGATGATTTCCCTCCTACTAATTGATACAACTTATCTACTAATACTTTCTTTAGTTTTAAAGACTCAAGCTCAAAATCTTTATCAATAGAATCTAACTCTTCTTTATCTTGAGTTTTCATTCTTCTATCTTTAATAGTTTTTGAGAAAAGAGACTTACCAATTACAACTCCAGCATGTGATGGTTTTGCTTTTAATGATGCGTCTTTAACATCACCGGCTTTCTCTCCAAATATTGCCCTAAGTAACTTCTCCTCCGGAGTAGGGTCAGATTCACCTTTAGGAGTAATTTTACCAATCAGAATATTACCCGCTTTCACATGAGCTCCAACTCTAATCATCCCAAATTCATCTAAATCTTTTGTAGCTTCCTCACTGACATTAGGAATATCAGCGGTTAATTCCTCTGCTCCTCTTTTAGTCTCTCGTACAGAAACAGTATGTTCCTCAATATGTAATGAAGTAAATAAATCTTCTCTAGCGACTCTTTCTGAAAGAACAATTGCGTCCTCAAAATTATATCCCTTCCAGGGCATGAAGGCTACTTTTAGGTTCCTACCTAATGCCAATTCTCCGTTTTGAGTAGCGTATCCTTCACATAATACTTGACCTTTTGCAACCTTGTCTCCTACTTTTACAATAGGACGAATATTCATACATGTATTCTGATTTGTTTTTAAGAATTTAGTTAATAAATATGTTTTTTCATCTTCATCAAAGCTTATTAATTTTTCTTGATCAGATTTCTTGTATTTTATAGTAATCTTAGAGGCATCTACATATTTTACAACTCCTTCTCCCTCTGAATTTATTAATGCTCTGGAATCTTTTGCTACATGAGGCTCTAAACCAGTTCCTACAATAGGAGCATCTGTTCTTAACAATGGAACCGCCTGACGCATCATGTTAGATCCCATTAATGCTCTATTCGCATCATCATGTTCTAAGAATGGTATCAATGACGCTGCAATCGAAGCGATCTGATTAGGAGCAACATCCATCAAACCTACATTATTTGGTTCGCTTACAGGGTAATCGTGACCTAATCTTGTTTTTACCGTTTCGTTCTTAAAGCTTCCATCTGTATTAATAGGAGCATTGGCTTGAGCAATGGTTAAATCTTCTTCTTGTTCAGCGCTTAAATATACAGGGGCGTCATTAAGATTTACTTTTCCATCTATTACCTTCCTGTAAGGGGTCTCAATAAACCCAAGATCATTTACTTTAGCGTATACACAGAGGGATGATATAAGTCCAATGTTTGGTCCCTCAGGAGTTTCTATAGGACAAAGTCTACCATAATGTGTGTAGTGAACGTCTCTTACCTCAAATCCTGCTCTCTCTCTTGTCAATCCTCCTGGACCCAATGCAGAAACTCTTCTTTTATGAGTCACCTCGGCAAGCGGATTGGTTTGATCCATAAACTGAGAAAGTTGAGAAGTTCCAAAGAAAGAATTAATAACAGAAGATAATGTTTTTGCATTTATTAAGTCTGTAGGAGTAAAAACCTCGTTATCTCTAACGTTCATTCTATCTCTAATTGTTCTAGCCATTCTATTTAAACCAATATAGAATTGATTAGACAATTGATCTCCTACTGTTCTTACTCTTCTGTTACTTAAGTGATCAATATCATCAACATCAACCTTTGAATTTGTAAGCTCAATCAATTGTTTAATAATCTCTATAATATCTTCATTTGTAAGAACATATTTATCTTCTGGTGTATCAATCTTTAATCTATTATTAATTCTATGTCTTCCTACTGCGCCCAGACTATATCTTTGGTCTGAAAAGAACAACTTATCAATAACCCCAATAGCAGTAGCCTCATCTGGTGGCTCTGCACTTCTCAATTGTCTATAAATATATACAACAGCTTCTTTTAATGAGTTAGTCGGATCTTTTTGAAGAGTATTATGAATTATTGCATGTTCACCATTTGATTCTACTCTATGCAATAAAATTACTGCAGATCCAGAATCAACAATATCATTTATATGTTGTTTTTCAATTACAATATCTCTTTCTAAAATAACTTCATTTCTTTCAATTGAAACTAATTCACCGGTATCTTCATCAACAAAGTCTTCTACCCATGATTTTAAAACTCTTGAAGCTAACTTTCTACCAATTACTCTTTTTAATCCGCTTTTTGAAACCTTTACTTCATCAGCTAAATCAAAAATCTGTAATATCTCTCTATCGCTTTCATATCCAATTGCTCTTAATAATGTAGTAACGGGAACTTTTTTCTTTCTATCAATATAAGCATACATTACGTCATTGATATCTGTATTAAATTCTATCCATGAACCCTTAAAAGGAATTACTCTTGCAGAATATAATTTTGTACCATTAGAATGAAAACTATGTCCAAAAAACAGACCTGGTGATCTATGTAATTGTGAAACTACTACCTTTTCAGCTCCATTAACTACAAACGTTCCTTTAGGAGTCATAAAAGGAATATTACCAAAATATACCTCTTGTACTATAGTTTCAAAATCTTCATGATCGGGATCTGTGCAATAAAGTTTCAACTTTACTTTTAATGGTACTTTATATGTCAAACCTCTCTGAATACATTCTTCAATAGTATATCTAGGTGGATCAATTGTATAATCTATAAATTCTAAAACAAAATTGTTTCTTGCATCAGTTATAGGGAAAAGTTCAGAGAAAGTTTTGTACAAACCTTCTTTTTTTCTTTCATCTACTGTTGTACCAGTTTGAAAAAATGCATTAAACGTCTCTAACTGAATATCCAAAAAATCTGGATAATCCATCTGTTTTTCAATGGATGCAAAATTGGTTCTTTGGGAATTATTTATTGTTGACAAGCTACTACGTTTTAGGTTAAAAAAAAGTGTTCTATAAAAAACGAAATGGTTTAGAACTTATATTACTATAAGATCTAAACCTTTCTTATTTAAAAGTATACTATTTAAGTTCTACTTCAGCTCCAGCTTCCTCAAGCTGAGCTTTAAGAGCTTCTGCCTCATCTTTGGCACAAGCCTCCTTAACAGTGGTTGGAGCACTATCAACTAATTCCTTAGCATCTTTTAATCCTTTACCTGTTAATTCTTTTACTAATTTAACAACTGCTAATTTAGATCCACCAGCTGCTTTTAGTATAACATCAAACTCTGATTTTTCTTCACCACCAGTGTCACCACCACCCGCAGCAGGTCCTGCTACGGCTACAGCTGCTGCTGCTGGTTCGATACCATACTCTTCTTTTAAGATATTAGCTAACTCATTCACATCTTTTACTGAAAGATTAACTAATTGTTCTGCGAAATCTTTTAAATCTGCCATTTTATTTATTTTTAATTATTTTATTATTCTATTTAATGTTGGAAGCATTCAATTTAATTATTCAGCTCTTTCTGCAAGAGTCTTGATAATACCTGATAATTTAGATCCACTGGATTGTAAAGATGAAATAACATTCTTAGCTGGTGACTGAAGCAATGTAACAATTTCCGCAATAATTTCATCCTTAGATTTAAGATCTGCTAATGTATCTAGATATTCTTCTCCAATATAAAAAGCTTCATCCAAATGAGCTGCCTTAAATATTGGTCTATCATGTTTCTTTCTGAATTCTTTGATAAGTTTAGCGGGAGCATTTGCTACATCAGTAAACATAATAGATGTATTTCCTTTTAAAACATCAAAAAGATCTTCAAAATTACCATCATTCTTTTCTAGAGCTTTCTTAAGGAGAGTGTTTTTTACAACTTGTAAAGAAACTTCTCTTTTAAAACAAAGTCTTCTCAGGTCACTAGACTCTTCAGCAGTTAATCCTGAGATATCCGCTAAATAAAAGTTACTATTTTGCTGTATACTTTTATCTAGTAAATCTATAAACTTATTTTTTTCTTCTTTTGTCATTTTATAATATTATCTAAATATTTTAAACTAATAATTTTGAATCAACTTTAACACCTACACCCATAGTACTAGATAAAGAAACACTTTGAATATAAGTTCCTTTAGCTGCAGAAGGTTTTAATTTAATTATAGTTTGTAATAATTCATCTGTATTTTCTGAAATCTTTTCTGCGTCAAAAGAAACCTTACCTACAGATGCATGTATAATCCCAAACTTATCAACTTTAAAGTCTATCTTACCTTTTTTAACATCCGAAACCGCTTTTCCTATATCCAAAGTTACTGTTCCAGACTTTGGATTAGGCATTAATCCTCTTGGTCCTAAAACTCTACCTAATGCACCAATTTTACCCATGACAGACGGCATCGTAATAATCACATCTATATCAGTCCATCCTCCTTTTATCTTATCAATAAACTCATCTAATCCAACATAATCTGCTCCAGCATCTTTTGCTTCTAATTCTTTATCTGCAGTGACAAGAGCTAAAACTTTTAATTCTTTTCCAGTTCCATGAGGTAAAGAGACAACACCTCTTACCATCTGATTAGCTTGTCTAGGGTCTACACCTAATTTAACCGCCAAATCTATAGAAGCATCAAACTTCTCAGATGAAGCTTCTTTTACCATTTTAGCTGCTTCTAAACTTGAAAATGAATTATTTAGATCTACTTTAGATAAAGCGTTCTTTCTATTTTTACTTAATTTAGCCATTGGAAAATTTCTTTTACTATTACTTATTAATTACTTGGGAATGCTCCTTTTACTTTTATACCCATGCTTCTTGCTGTACCAGCAACCATTCTCATAGCAGATTCAACCTTAAATGCATTTAAATCAGACATTTTATCCTCTGCAATAGTTCTTACCTGATCCCAAGTAACAGTAGCTACTTTAATTCTATTAGGCTCACCAGAGCCACTTTTCTTTTTAGCAGCTTCTAACAACTGAGCGGCCGCAGGAGCAGTTTTAATTATAAACTCAAAAGATTTGTCTGCAAACACTGTAATAACAACAGGAACAATTTTACCTGCTTTATCCTGAGTTCTAGCATTAAACTGTTTACAAAACTCCATAATATTTACACCTTTTGCTCCGAGAGCAGGACCTACAGGAGGCGCTGGATTTGCAGCTCCACCTCTAATTTGTAGTTTAATGATACCTGATACTTCTTTTGCCATTTTTATTTATTCTAAATTTTTTCTACTTGCATGAAATTAAGCTCCAACGGAGTTTTTCTTCCAAATATTTTTACTATTAATTTAAGCTTCTTCTTTTGTTCATCAATATCTTCAATTTCAGCGTTAAAACTATTAAAAGGTCCATCTATAACTTTTACAGTTTCTCCAATAACAAAAGGAATATTGATACTTTCATCTTCAAGTGATATTTCATCGACTCTTCCAAGAATTTTATTTATCTCAATATCCCTCATTGGGACAGGGTCCCCTCCTTTTGTAGCTCCTAAAAAACCAAGTACATTTTGGACTCCCCTAATAATGTGAGGCACCTCTCCTGTTAAATTAGCTTCAACCAGCAAATATCCTGGGAAGAAATTCTTTTCTCTACTAACTTTTTTACCATTTTTAATTTGATAAACCTTTTCAGTAGGAATTAATATTCTAGAAACAAAATCTTTTAACTTTAATCTATCAATTTCTTTTTCGATAAATAATTTTGTTTTCTTTTCTTTTCCTCCCATTACACGGAGAACATACCACTTATTTTCTGACACTGTACTTTCCATTCTCTCTTAAAAGAAATCATAAAACAACTCCATCATTCTACTAAAAACGGAATCCATTAAAAAAATTATTAAAGCAATGATTAAAGATGCTACCGCAACAACTACTGCACTATTCTGTAATTCCTCCCAAGTTGGCCAAGAAACCTTGTTTAATAATTCATCAAATGAATCCTTTGTGTATGATGTCCATGTCGCTCCATTTTTCCAATAAGCAAATAATAATGTAAAATATAACACACACATCCACCAATTAAAATAAAAACCGCCTCCAAAACTTATTTTCATTACTAATCCATATCCCCAAAAAGGAACACCTATTATTAGTCCTAATATTGATATAATATCAATTTTATTTTGCGTACGAGAAACGTTTTTCATAATTAATTATCTTCTTTTTTATCTGCACGGGTGGAGAGATTCGAACTCCCAACCAATGGTTTTGGAGACCACTACTCTACCAATTGAGCTACACCCGTATAACAGCAAATGGAAGCTTTAAATTTATAAAACTTCCATCTAACTGAAACACTGTTATTTATTACTCAATAATTGAAGTAATCTGTCCTGCACCTACAGTCCTACCTCCTTCTCTAATTGCAAATCTTAATCCTTCAGACATTGCAACTGCATTAATCAACTCGACTGTAATAGTTAAATTATCTCCAGGCATTACCATTTCAGTTCCTTCAGGTAAAATTATCTCTCCAGTTACGTCAGTTGTTCTGATATAAAACTGTGGTCTATACTTATTATGGAATGGAGTATGTCTACCTCCCTCTTCTTTCTTTAATATATAAACCTCAGCCTTAAACTTTGTATGAGGAGTTACAGATCCAGGTGCACAGATTACCATACCTCTCTTAATATCTGTCTTTTCAATACCTCTTAATAAAATACCAACGTTATCTCCAGCTTCACCTCTATCAAGGATTTTTCTAAACATCTCAACACCAGTAATAGTTGAAGCTAATTTTTCAGCACCCATACCAATGATATCAACTCCGTCACCAGTGTTAGCAACCCCAGTCTCAATTCTACCTGTGGCTACAGTTCCTCTACCAGTAATAGTAAATACATCTTCAATTGGCATCAAGAATGGCTTTTCATTATCTCTAACTGGCTCTGGAATCCAAGAGTCAACAGCTGCCATCAAGTCATTAATTTTAGATACCCACTCAGCTTCACCATTTAATCCTCCTAATGCAGAACCAGTTACAACTGGAGTATTATCACCGTCATACTCATAAAATGATAGTAAATCTCTAACCTCCATATCTACTAACTCTAATAACTCTTCATCATCAACCATATCAGCTTTGTTAAGAAACACAACGATTGAAGGTACACCTACCTGTCTAGCGAGTAAAATGTGCTCTCTAGTTTGAGGCATTGGACCATCAGTTGCCGCACATACTAATATAGCTCCGTCCATTTGAGCAGCACCTGTAACCATGTTCTTCACATAGTCAGCGTGACCTGGACAATCTACGTGAGCATAATGTCTATTTTCTGTTTCATATTCTACATGAGAAGTATTAATTGTAATACCTCTTTCTTTTTCTTCAGGAGCATTATCAATTGTATCAAAATCTCTAACTTCTGCACCTCCTTGTTCAGCTAGTACTTTTGTAATAGCAGCCGTCAGAGTAGTTTTACCATGATCTACGTGACCAATTGTACCAATATTTAAGTGAGGTTTGGTACGATTAAAATTTTCTTTTGCCATTTTTGTTAATTTTTATTGTTTAGTTATTAATTATTATTCTCTTTAAATTATATTTAACTTTAGAGCCAATGACGGGAATTGAACCCGTGACCTCTTCCTTACCAAG
>CEUM01042512.1_pt1 | contig 26873 bp, 14 predicted proteins | sample 356421 | NCBI WGS metagenome assembly CEUM01 (sample SAMEA2622716, study PRJEB7988) | marine metagenome | biome: marine biome (ENVO:00000447); feature: surface water layer (ENVO:00002042); material: "saline water (ENVO:00002010), including plankton (ENVO:xxxxxxxx)" | depth 5 m
GTTCGACGCGGTCGTCGCGTCGACGGCGGCGCGCGCGAGAGGGCGCGCGCGCCGAGACGCGTCGACGCGCGCGGCGGCGACGGAGGACGACGCCGACGAGGAACCCTTCGCGTGGTACAAGGATCCCGCGAGACTCGCCATCGCGGGAGCCTGGGTGTCGCTCGGATCGTTTGCGACGTTCGGTGCGCCCGCGGGGACGTCGGCGTTCGATTTGGAGTTGGTGAAGACCATCGTCGGCGCGCCGTTTAGCGGCGCGGCGAATCCGTTGTTCGAAGCGTTATTTAACGCTTTAGGCGTCGTGCCGGCGACGTACGCGTGCTTGCTCATGCCCGGCGCGAAGGATCAAAAGATTCCGGCGGCACTGTGCGTGGGCGCGAGCTTTGCGCTCGGATTCTTTGCTCTCGGACCGTATTTGGTCTTGCGAGAGCCGCGAACGGCGCCGACGAAGCGTTCGGAATTGGGCTTTGTCACTCGAAACGTCTGGGAGAGCAAGATCAACGCCGTATTCCTCGCCGGATTCGCCGTCTATCTCGCGTTTTACGGGTTCTCTCACCTCAACGCCGATACCCTGGCCGCATTCGCGTCCCTGTTCAAGGAACAGAGCATGCTCGCGTGCGTCTCCACGTGCGATTTGGTCGTCTTGAGTCTGTGCGTCGGCACCGCCATCGCCGAGGACATGACCCGAAGAAACGTCGATCCGACGAACGCCATCGCATTCGCGTCGCTTCCCGTCATCGGTCCGACGCTCTGGCTCTTGACCCGACCACCGCTCGAGGAATGAATGCATGCGTTCGCCGTCGTCCCGTCCCGTCCCGTCCCGTCCCGCGTCGACGAAAAAGTGCAATTCCAATCAGCCCCTCACTTCATGGCTCTCCTTCGAAGCCTCCTTCGCTCGCGCGCCTCGACCGTTCGCGTGCGCGCGCGCGACATCACCCGCGTCGTGTCCTCCGACGCGTCGTCCGCGACGTTCGAATTCGGCGACGCGCAGGCGCGATATTACGATGACGTCTTGGTCGACGGCATCTTCAAGCCTTGGACCGAATCCATGTTCGAGACGTCTCGACCGGTCGCGGGGGACCGCGTGTTGGACGTGGCGACGGGAACCGGCGTCGTGGCGCGCGAGATCGCGCGCGCGGTCGGTTCGACGGTGCGTAGGCGTGTGTTTCGAGAGCGGGGAGGAGGGGACGCGTCGGCGAGTCGGCGCGAGGGGATGCGCGCGCGGCGGTCGGTCGTCGTGAGGCGTCGGCCGATGCGACGCGCTCGTTCGTGCGACGTTCGCGCGGTGGTTGATCGATCGACTGACCGACCGACGACGGTGCGCTTCGTCGAACGCAGGGGAAGGTGACGGCGCTCGATAACTCGCCCGGTATGTTGAACCGCGCGAGATCGAAACCCGCGGATGCGGACGCGGCGACGATCTCGTACGTCGAAGAAGACGCGTGCGCGTCGACGACGCTTCCGTCTCGCGAGTTTCATCGAGCATACTGTCAACAAGGATTACAATTCATGCCGGATCCCGCGGCGGCGATGCGCGCGGTGCTCGCGTCGCTCCAACCCGGCGGTCACTTCACCGCCGCCGTGTGGTCTCCCGCGAGCGCGGAATCCAACCAAACCATTTATCATCTCTGTGAAGCCCTTCGAGACGTCGGTAAAGACGATTGGGTCGACGTCGCCGACAAGCCCATGAGCTGGTCCACCACCGACGCCGCTGGCGTCTCGAAATTAGAAGATTGTCTCGTCGACGCCGGATTCATCAATCCCGACGCCCACGTCGAGGACGGCGAATTTCGTTTCAAGGACATGGCCACCGCCGTCGACATCGCCAAGGTGGGTCCGTTCGGCGAGGCCCTCGCCGCGGACGAGGCGTTATGGAACGCTTTTAGAGAAAACTACGCCGCGCGTCTCGCCCGCTTCGAGCGTCCCGACGGCGCCGTCATCGTCCCGGCGCGCTCCTTCATCGCCCACGGCGTCGCCCCGTGGAATTAACTATTCTTTTTCATTTGTTTACGCGCGCATCTCACCCTACTATTCACCCCTTTCAGCGCGCTCGGCGTCTCGCGCGCTCGGCGTCTCGCGCGCTCGGCGCCGACGAGAAAAAATCCGTTGTCGTCACCGTGTCATCCATCGCGTCACACCGCGTCACCCCCGCGCGGTGGTCGACGACCCCGCCATGCACATCGAAGAAGTATGCATAGATGGCTTTAAATCCTACGCCAAACGCACCGTCGTCCCCGGATTCGATCCGTTATTCAACGCAATCACCGGACTCAACGGGTCGGGCAAGTCAAACATTTTGGATTCCATCTGTTTCGTGCTCGGCATCTCAAACCTCACGCACGTGCGTCCGAACGATCGTCGCTCGCGTCGTTCGCGTCGGTTTTCGTTTCGTCTCCGTTCGCGTCGAGTGGATCCCTCCGCGTGTTCGGACGCGGGAACGCGAGAAAGATGAGACGCGCCGCGCGAGAGAGGGGAACGAGTCGCGGCGAGGCGCGCCGGACGCGCCGGACGCGCGAGGGCGATGTCCATCGTGAACGATGCGGTGGGTGTCGATGACTGACGCGCGTGATGCGCGCTTTGACGCGCGCTCGTCCCCTTCGTAGGTTCGCGCGGCGAGTTTGCAAGAGCTCGTGTATAAACAAGGACAGGCGGGCGTCACCAAGGCGAGCGTGAGCGTCACGTTTAACAACGAGGATCGAAGTCGTTCGCCGGTCGGGTACGAACACTGCGATCGAATCACGGTGACGAGACAGATTGTGATCGGTGGGAAGAATAAGTACATGATCAACGGTGCGACGGCGCAGCCGACGAGAGTGCAGAATTTGTTTCACTCGGTGCAGTTAAACGTCAACAATCCACACTTTTTAATCATGCAGGGACGCATCACCAAGGTGCTGAACATGAAGCCTCCGGAGATTTTGGGCATGCTCGAGGAAGCGGCGGGGACGCGAATGTACGAGAATAAAAAGGAGGGCGCGCTGAAGACGCTGGATAAGAAGCAGACCAAGGTTGATGAGATTGATAGGTTGCTCGAGGAGGAAATATTGCCGACGATTGAAAAGCTTCGCAAGGAGCGAGGCGATTACATGAAATGGGCGGCGGCGAACGATAATCTCGAGCGATTGCGTCGATTTTGCATCGCGTATGATTTTGTCAAGGCGCAAGAGGCGGTGGAGGAGGCGAACGCGGGGACGTCGAGCATCGAGGAACAAATCGCGGATTGTCGAAGCGCCATCGACGACGCCAACCGCGAGTCGACGGAGCTCGAACTTCACACGCAGCGTTTGCAAGCGGAGAAGGAGGAGCGCATGGGCGGTGAGATGAAGGAGTTGGTCACTCGCACCGACGCGTTGTCCAAGGAGTTGGTCAAGGAAAACACGGCGTGGACGAATAAGAAGAACGAAGTCAAGGGCGAACAAAAGGCCAAGGACAAATTGCTCAAGGTGGCGGACGAGATGGAAGCCGCCGAGGCCAAGCGGGCGGAAAAGGTGGCCACGCTCGAGGCGGAGGCGGCAGACGAAGCCGCGTCTCTGGCCGAAAAGGTGGCCGCCGCGGACATGGCGGAGCGCACGTTGCAAGGCGTGCAATCCGGCAAGGGCACGGGTGCCGACAAATCGTTGCAGGCGCAACTCGCCGACGCCGTCGCCGCGCAGTCCACGTGCGATGCCGAGGTGAAATCTGCCGCGTTGAAGATTAAGCACGTCGAGAAGGAACTCACCACTGCAAAGAAGACGCTGGGCACGAAACAAAAGGAGGGCGATAAGCTCACCAAGGAGCTTCAAACGGCTGAGTCCGCCGTGGACGCCGCTCGCGCCAACCTCGCCAATTTCGGAGGTTGCACCAGCGAAAAGGCGAAGGAACTCGAAGGCGCCGCGGATAAGGCGAGCGCGGAAGTGCAAGATTTACAGCAAGAGGTCGATGTTCTGAACGCCACGCTAAGCGCGTGTGATTTCCAGTTCCGCGATCCGGAGGCGAAGTTTGATCGCAGCCGCGTCAAGGGCGTCGTCGCCAAGCTCATGCGCGTGAAGGATCCGGTCAGCACGACCGCGCTCGAGGTCATCGCCGGCGGCAAGCTTCACCAAGTCGTGGTCGATACGGAAGTCACCGGTAAGGCGCTTTTGGCCAAGGGTCAACTGAAGAAGCGCGTCACCATCATTCCGTTGAACAAGATTAAGAGCCAAACCGCGTCGGATCACCAAATCGCCGCGGCGAAGAACGTGAGCAACGGCGAGGCCTCCATCGCGCTCAGTCTCGTCACGTACGACGAAGACGTTCAAAACGTGATGAAGTACGTTTTCGGTAAGGCGTTTGTGTGCAAGAACCAATCCACCGCGAAATCTGTGGCGTACAACCGCGACGTCATGCTCAAGTGCGTCACCGTCGAAGGTGACTTGTTCAACCCGGACGGCGTCATCAGCGGTGGTTCGAGATCTCAGGGTGGATCGGTTCTCACGAAACTCAACGCTCTGTATAAGGCTGAGAACTCGCTCGCCCAGGCCAAGTCTCGCGCCAAGGCGGCGATGCAGACCGCCAAGGCGGCGATGAAGGAGGCCAAGGAGGCGCAGAAATTGGAGGATGACTTGGATCGACACGAACACGCGCTCGGGCTCTTGAAGGAGCGGGTGAGCGGGTCCGAAGTGCACCAACTCGCCGAAAAGGTGACCAAGTTCGAGCAAGAGCTCGCCGACGCGAAGAAGACGACCGAAGACGCAAAGGTGAAGAAGGTTGAGGCTGAAAAGTCGGCCAAGGCGCTCGCACAAGAGATTAAAAACTTTGAAAAGGAACGAGATTCGCGGTTGAAGGAAGCCGAGAAGGCCTTGAAACAGGCGAAAGAGGCTGTCACCAAGGCTCGCGCGCAAATCAAAGAGAAGGAGGAATTCGTCACGAACGCTCGCGTCGAGAAGGAAGCAGCCATGGCGGAGCGCGCCGCGCTCGACGAGCAAATCTCCGCTGCGGACGCCTCCATCGCCGAATTGCAAACCGAGGCTGATTCGATGGAGAAGGACGTCGCCGAGAAGCAAAAGGCGTACGATGTCGTCGCGGCAGAACTCGATGAACGACGCGCGCGCGTCGCCGAGTGCGACAAGGAAATTTCCAACCTCTTAAAGCGCAAGTCGAAACTCGAAAACGTCGCGATGAACCAAGGCGTCGAGATGAAAAAGCTCGAGCATAAAATCACTCGTCTCGAAAAGGAGGCGGAGGATGCGAAAACGCACGTCGAACATCTTCACAAGGAGCATCAGTGGATCTCCAGCGAGATGGCTCTGTTCGGTCAAGCGGGAGGCGATTACGATTTCAAGAAGCGGTCTCCGACGCAAGCGCAAGCCGAACTCGCCGACTGCGAGGAGGCGCAAGCGACGCTCGGTAAGCGCGTCAACAAGAAGGTCATCGCGATGTTCGATAAGGCTGAGTCTGAATTCAAGGACTTGCAAGAGAAGCGACGCATCGTGTTGAACGATAGAACGAAGATTCAAAAAGTGATCACCGAGTTGGATGAAAAGAAGCGCGAGGCGTTGCAGTTGACGTGGGAAAAGGTCACCAAAGACTTTGGGTCCATCTTCTCCACCTTGCTTCCGGGTACATCGGCCAAGCTCGAGCCCCCGGAGGGCGGCACCGTCATGGACGGTTTGGAGGTGAAGGTTGCGTTCGGTGAAGTGTGGAAGGAGTCGCTCTCCGAGCTCTCGGGCGGTCAACGCTCGCTCTTGGCGCTGTCGTTGATTCTCGCCCTTTTGCTCTTCAAACCGGCGCCGATTTACATTTTGGACGAAGTTGACGCCGCGCTCGATCTTTCGCACACGCAGAACATCGGCAGAATGATCAAGCAACACTTCCCATTCTCCCAGTTCCTCGTCGTGTCGTTGAAGGAGGGCATGTTCAACAACGCCAACGTCATTTTCCGCACCAAGTTTGTTGACGGTAATTCCACCGTCACCCGTACCGTGCCGGCGCTGAAGGATAAACAGGACAACACCCGTCCCGATGAACCTAACGCGCTCGCGGAGGCGGCGTCAAAACGTCGCGGTGCGGCGACGTCGGGCAAGGGTAAGGAAAATTAATCCGAGCCGAATCTCCCATTGGTTGTAAGATATCTCAAAGCCATGACTAAAAATAGGACGCCGGCGCACGACGAGCTCGTGGCGCGCGCGATGCGTCGCATTCCGAATAAATTTCTTCCGCTCTTTGAGCGGGCGTCAACGTCGGACGACTCGCTCGACGACGACGACGACGACGACGACGATGAGTCGCGCGCGAGACGAACCGTGTTCATCACCGAGAGCGCCGAGGACCGAGCGACGGAGACGCCAGAGTACGATTTTGAATACGAACAGTTTTATCCGAACGGACGAGCGGCGCTCACCGCGTTGAAATGTGCGCTGCGAAACCCGCTGTGCGCGCCGCACGCCGACAGACTCATCTCGGAATTACGTTATTTGAGACTCACCGCATCGGCGGAGCACAGACGCGCCGCCGCGGCGGACGCGCGTGAGTCCACGCGAGCGTCTCGGCGCGCCGAGTCGAACGCGATATCCGCGAGCGACGATGAAAAACTCGAAATGTTAGAAGACACGCTGATTGCGCTCAAGACGCGAGTCGCGGCGCTGGCGTGCTTGAACGAAGACGCGGCGCGCGAGACGACGAATGCCGGTAGCGAATGATGATTGCATCTTTACAACATTCAAGGCGCGGCGCCGGAAAGATCCTGAACTAATTGACCTGCGTTTGCGAGAGTATTGCGCATTCCCTCGAGACCCTCTGCGCGTTTGTGCAGCGCGCTCTCTTGGCACGCGCGTATGAGAACGGCAAACGTAATCTCGGTGGGCATGAGTCCGTCGATGCGTTGCATGTCGTCGAGCACACCGAGCGCTCTCGTCACTTCACCGCTTCGAATGTGTGCACCGATGAGCGCGTTGTAGACGGCGGCGTTGCGTGGGACATCCCAAAAGTCACGCATCTTCTCCATCACCGCCTCGGCTTCGAGATCTCGACCTTGGCAACCGAGGCAGTGAATGTACGCGCCGCACATGACGGTGTGCGGAATGATGCGCGCTCGGAGCATCTCCGCCCACACGCCATCGGCGGCGACGTACTCTCCGCTTCGCTCGGCCGCGGAGATCAGCTGTGTGAACGTGTACGAGTCCGGTTGAATTCTCGACCGTTTCATCTCGTCGTACACCTCCGTGCATCCCTCCCAATCTCCGTAACGCGCGTACCCGCCCAACAACGCGTTAAACGTGTACGTCGTGACGATCATGGTCGAGTTGCGCATATCCGTGAAGACGTCGTTCGCGTGCGCCATGTCACCCGCGCGTCCCGCCATGGTGATCACCGCGTGCATGAGCGTCGTGTCCGGTCTCACGTCGTACTTTTTGACGCGCTTGGCGAGAGCGTTTCCTTCGATCCATCTTCGAGCGTTGTCGAACGCCGTCAACGTGAGCGCAAATGCGAGACTCGTCGGTTGCACGCCCGGTTCGCGCGCCATCTCGTCGAGCACGAGCATAGCCTCGTCCGGCTTGGCCTCGTCTCGCAGCGCCGTCAGCACGGCTGTGTACGTGTACAAATTTCTCTCCTTGCCCGCCTTGCCCATATCTACAAACACCTCGTACGCGCCGCTCCAATCGCTCATGCGATTGAGCGCGGCGATGACGGCCGACGCCACCTCGTTACAAATCAATTCGTCTTTTCCTTCCTCGACGAAGCTTCGCCACAATTTTTGCACCGTGCGCGTCGCCGAGAGCGTTCTCGCCGCGCCCGCGAGCGAGACGTACGTAAACTCGTTCGGCGCGTACCGACCGCGTTTCCGCGCCATCCACAGGTACAACGCGTGCGCACGATCGAAACTCCCGCGCTCACCGAGCTCTTTAATCGCGAAATTCAGCGTCGATGTGCTAAACTTAAACTTGGCCCCCGGAGGATTCACCGCGCTCGCGACGACGTCCCACTCCAGCGTCTCGCCCCTCACCGGCGTCTCGATCGATTCCATCGCGCGCACGATCCGCTCACCCGGCCGAAGCGTCGATTTCCCACCTCCACCGCTCGTCTGTCCGTGACCTCCGCGATTGTTCGACCCCCCGCGTCCGCCGCCGTCCCGTCGCCGTCCTCCGCGCGCGTCCACGTGTCTCTGCAGCGCCCCGTGCGAGGACTTACTCACCCTCAGATCCACCTCCGCCGCCCTCGCGCGCTCCCCTCGTCCACCCCCTCGTCCTCCACCACCCCCACTCGCGCGCCCCCCCCGCGCGAGCGCGTACTTTTGCCTTCGACTCGCGCGCGTTCCCGCGCGTTCCCGTCCGTCCCGCGCTCCCTCCCTCCCCGCGCCCGCGATCGACCCTCCCTCACCACCGCGTTCGCGCGTCTCCTCCGCGCGCGCCTCCGTCCCCTCCCGATCTCGAATCCCTCGCGTCACCACGCGCGCGTCGCCTCGTCCCACGACCCTCGACGCGAGACCCGCGTCTCTCTCTCTCTCTCTCTCGCGTCGAGACGTCCCGAGACCGAATCCTCGTCGACGCGCGTCTCTCTCTCTCTCTCTCGCGCGCGCCGACACCGACGCCGACACCGACGCGACGATCGCGCGCGTCGTCGTCGCCATCCTCCACGACGCCGTCCCTCGCGCGTCGTCGTCGTCCGCGTCTGACGCGCGGCTCTCGCGGGGCACGAGACGACGGGCGCCGCCGCTCGCGAAGACGCGCGCGTGTGCGTAAACAGTCTCCGCGTCATGTTCGCGTGGATGAGCCTACAAGGCAGATTGCTCAAACTCCATACTTTGGGCCGAATTTCAAGGATGTTTTGAGCTTTTCGGAGATTTTCCCACACTCTTCTTCAATTATACCATTCGGCTTTCTCTAAGTATGATATGATCTATATGACCCATAGCGCCGAAAATATGGACACTAAATACTATGTAGTATGGATTCTGAGTGCTGGTATATGGAGACTCGTTCCATACTACACCTCTGTGTTGAGGGATGCGGACGCCCGTCCGTCGAGGTCTCGGAAAGTGTCCGTTGCGTTCGCGAGACGACGACGCGACGAGGAACGAGACGACGAGGACGACGAGACGACGACCGAGACGCGGACGAACGAGCGAGGACGAACGATGACGACGATGACGACGACCCCGCGCGCGTTCGGACGCGAATTGGACGCGAACGAGACGCGGATCGGGTCCGATTCGCCGAAGATGACGATGACGCCCGCGCGCGCGGGCCTGACCAAACGATCGTCGTCGAGGGGGATGACGACGATGAATGCTCGGGATTTACGCGCCAGGGGGGCGGTGGTTTCATCGCCGTCGACGCCGTCGACGCCGTTGTCGGCGAGAGCGAGCGCGTTGTTGCGGGAACAACGCGCGCTGGCGAGTCCGCTGCGCGCGGCGACGGCGCCCGAGAGACGGGCGAGCGCGGTGAAGTCGACGGCGACGAGGGGAGAGGGAGAGAGCGCGACGAAGAGGGACGCCGCGAGATTGCGTGAATTGAACAGTATGTTGTTGAAACAGTTGGTGGACGCGCGGGCGAAAGCGGCGGAGGCGGAGAGCGCGAGGGAGGGTCTGCGCGAGGAGACGGCGAGAGAGGTGCGCGCGTCCCGGGCCAAGGCGGCGGAGGCGGAGGAGGCGGCGCGCGCGCTTCGCGCGGCGGCGAAACGGGCGAAAAAGGAGGGGAATTCGGGGGAAGATTCGATGGAGGAGGCGAAGCGATTGCGAGAGTTGAACGCGCGTTTGGTTCGGGAGGTGTCTGTCGCGAGAAACGTCGTCAAGGCGCGGGAGAGAGATCAAGACGAGATGAAGGAGGTTGCCGCCGAGGCGGATCGACGCGCCGACGCGCTCGAGGCGGAGATGGAGACGAAGCGGAAGACGCTCGAGCGCGTGCAGATGGCGCTGGCGGGAGCGACGGAACGCGCGGCGGCTGGATTGCGGGCGAACATTGAGGTGCAAAAGCTCACCGAGGCGAACGCGGTGCTCATGGGCGAGTTGGCGGCGCTGCGCGAATCCGCCGAGAGCGACGGCGATTCGTTGCGCGCGCAAATCGACGCCAAGTCTGAGGCTCTGACGGGCGCCCGGGCGGATTTGGCCAAGGCGGAGGCGGAAGTCAAGGCTCTCAGCGATTCCAAGGCTGGCGTCGACGCGTTGCGCACGCTCAACACGACGCTCTTGCATCAAATCAAGACGCTTCGCGTCAAGGCGGATCAATCGTTGAACCTCTCTCGCGCGCTCGACGCCAAGGAGCGTGAATTGTCCCAGATGGCGGCGGATTTGAAGGCGGCCGAGAGCGCCAAGGTGGACGCCGACGAAGACGTGAACAAGCTTCGTCATCTCAACGTCGTCCTCATCCAAGAAATCTCCGAGATGAAGGAAAACGCCGAGGCGAGTGCCGAAGCCGTCGCCGCCAAGGAATCCGAATTGGACGCGGCGCGCATGGCTCTCGAACTCGTCGAAGAGGAACAAGAGCGCACGCAGGGCGACGTGAACAAATTGCGGGAATTGAACACCGTCGTCATGGCGCAAATCAAAACCCTCAAGAAGGCATCTCTGGACGACCGTGCCGCGTTCAAGGCGAATCTCGACTCCAAGTCGGCGGAGCTCTCCCGAGCGCGCGCCGACGTCGCGCGACTCGAAAAGGCTGCGGCCGCATCCGATGGCGAATTGGAAAAGGCACTCTTGAAGCAAACGACGTTGTCCGCCGAACTCTCCACCTTGAAGAAGATTGCCGAAGAAAACATGGCGACCAATGCGCACCTCGCCGCGCAAGTCAAGGAGAAGAAGATCGAGCTCGCCGACGTCAAGGAACAACTCGCCGCCGCGCAGGCGCAGGCCTCTCGCCTCGACGCCGCGGAGAACGACGTGTCAAAGCTTCGCGAACTCAACTCGGTGCTCATCGCCCAGGTGAAAACCTTAAAAGTGGTGCAAACCGAGAACGATTCTCTCGCCAAGGCGCTGCGGGAACGCTCCGGCGAGCTCGAAAAGGTGCAACTGCAACTCGCCGCCGCCGAGCGCGCCAAGGCGACTGGTGAAAAGGTTTCCGAAGTGCAGATCGCCAACTTGCGCGAACTCAACACGCGCATCATTCAGCGCATGGCTGAGGTGAAGGAGGAGCAACGAAAAAAGTTTCAACAACTCATCGACAGCAAGTCGCTCGAACTCTCCATGGCAAAGGCGGATCTCGACAAGGCGACGAAGGAAATCGCCACCGGACGCAAGGACACCGCGTCTCTGCAAAAGAACATCGACAAATTTCGAGTGATGAACGCCGAGTTGAACGGTTCCATCAAGGCTTTGGAATCCGAAATCGCGGCGGAGAAAGAATCCACCGCAGAGATGCGCGAAGCCATCCTCGACTCGCGCGCCGAGTGCGAGAATTTGAAGAGCCGATTGCAAGCCAAGGATGACGAACTCGAATCCGCGTGGTCGGCGCTGATGTGCGTGAACGCCGATTTGAAGCACGCGCTGCACGACGCGTCTGGCATGCGCGCCTTGGTGGAGAAGCGAAGCGAAGAGCTCGAGGAGACCAACGTCAACGTCGATCGTCTTCGCGATTTGAACGCAATGCTCATCGAGCGATTGCACCGCGCCAAGAAGGCGACTCTCGAGGCTGAGGCATTGAACGCGGAATTCGCCGCCGCGCGCACGCAAGCCGAAGTGACCATTCGCCAAGAGGAGGCCAAGGTGGCTGCGCTCGAACAACAACTCAAGGAGAAGGATTCCGAGTACACGTCGACGACGACGGCGCTGCGCGCCGAGATGGAGGCTGGTAATAACGCCTCCACTCAGCGTCTCGCCGATCTCCAAGCGCAAACGCATCGGCAAATTCAATCGCTCGAGCGTCAACTCGAATACGCCAAACTCGATCTCGACAAGGTTCGACGCTCTGAACAGGTGCAAATCGAAGATCAAAAGCGAAGCGCCGAAGAAATCGAATCCCTCTTGGCGCAAGTCGCCCAAACGGAAGCTTCGGCGAAGAAGGACGCCGCGGAAGCGAGCAAGCACATTTATTCTCTTCAAAAGGAAATCGCGGCGCAAGACGCGTCGAACAAGACGCTGACGAAGAAGGTCAAGTCCACCAAGGCGGAGATCAAGGCGCTCGAGGAAAAGCTCGCCGAGGCGCAAAGCGTCTCCAGCCAGCGATGGAAGGATTTGGCAAATATGTCCAAGGATTTGCAAGACGCGTTCGCCGCCAACAAGGCCAAGGACCAAGCCATGGACAAGATGCGCGTCGAGCTGAGGGATCTCACCAACACGGCGGAGCGTTTCACTCGTCTCGCGCGAGAGAAGGGCGACGAGGTGAAGAGTATGAGCGTCCAGTTGACGCAAACCGAGAGCAAAGCCGCATCGCAAGAGAAGCGCATCGCACACCTCAACGCGACGTTGCAAGAAACGTCGTCCGTTCGCGATGAGTTATCCACCAAGGTTTCCGCGCTCGAGCGCAAGGGTGGCGTCGCAGAGATCACCATTCGCGCCGCCGCCGAGCACTTGTACCAAGCCAACGCCCGCGTTCGATCTCTCGAGCATCAACTCAACTCTGAGCGCGCCGAATTCGAGCGCACGCAAAATTCTTTGACGCAGAGCATCAATGCGGCTGAACGATCGATGGAAGAGAACATGTGCATCATCGCCAACCTCGAAGCCAAGTACCAAGAGACGCTCCAAATGTTGCTCATCGAGCGCGATCAAAACGCCGAGGAACGCGGCGAGATGCGCAAGGAGATTCAATTCGTCAACACCGAGTTGGAATCCGTCTCGCTCAATCTCGAAAAGATGATCGAGCGCAACAACCGAGGCATCTTGCTCAAGGTGGCGGGCAGCGACGTGTACAAGCTCGTCTTTGGCTCGGCTCCGACGTTGCGCGCCAAGGGCGTCAAAGCCGTCGTGCGTCTCGGCATGCTCGGCGGCATCGCCACCCTCGCGTGCCGAACGGTGAACGAGCTGAAAAACAAGATTAAAAAGTAATCGTGCGTCGACGTACGAGCGATGTCGCCGCGCCGCGAAGTCATCCACGACCAAAGCGCGTCCGCGCGCGCCCGAAAGATTTTTTGGTAATATCACTCCAGTCGACACTCCAAACCCAGACGCGCGCACCATGTCCTTCGACGCCGCGCTGTCGCGCCCATCCCTCGCGCCGGGTGCGTTCGCATCGCCCTCTCGCGCCGATCGTCGATCGCGCGCGCGCGCCACGCCTCGAGCGCACGCCGACGCGTCGTCTCGGGTAAAGAGGAACATCGAAAAGATTCAGTCTCGAGGCTCGCCGTTCGTCCTCGACGCCGAAGACATCGCCGTCGGCGTGCGCTACGCCTCGGACGTCTCTGAAGCGTCTGGCTCGCGCGATTACGCCGCGCTCTGCGATCGATGGCTCGAGCGACAGGGACGCGACTTGCGCGAAGCCTCGAGCAACGTGGCGACGTGCGCGGAAATCGGGCCCAACAGTTTCGTCGCGCGATGGAGCGTCGAGTTCGTGCCGGCGAAGATGAAATGGCTGTATGATTTGGGATTGAATTGGCCGCTGGGGGAGTTGCGCATAGAGAAGTACGACATATTGGATCGCGTCGGGGAGACGACGAAGTTTACGTATCGAGCGCTCTTCGCCGTGCTCCGACGAGCGGTCGTCGAGCGTGAGATGCGCATACCGATCGCAAAAATCGAAGGTGTGAGTAGACTCACCTTCGACGACGACGGCAAGTTGAGCAGACACGAAGAGACGTTGACGCTCGTGGAGATGGTGAACGCGGGTAAAGTGCGCAACAAGCGAATCATGCGCGACGTTTTAGAGTATTTGGACACGAGAAAACCGCCCGGGGTGAGCTTGGCGGACTGGGACATTCAGGTCGAGGACCGCGTGGACATTTATTCCGTTCCGGGAATGCGACAGTTGGACGTGGACGGGATGGAGGATTCCGCGGGTAATATCGAAGACGCGACGGCGGTGCTAGGCTTCTTCACGCTCGTCGTGATTTCCTTCGGTTTCGGGTTCGGCGCGTGGTACCTGAACGGTCTAAAACACGAGGCGTTATTTCGACAGATGCTCGAGGAGGGCGCGTATTGACGCGTCGCCGCGCTCGCTTAAATTTTAGAGAAAAAAGTTTCATTCATTTATTCGACTACGTACAAGCGTTGCGCGTTCCGGCGTCCCCGCCCTCTTCTATCTACCCGGCGGACGCATGCCCGGAGGCGGTCCACCGCCCGGCATCATCGCCGCCGGCGCCGGTCCACCCAATCCACGCATCGCCGGCGCCGCTCTCGTCGCCGGCGGCATGCCCCGTCCCGCGCCCGCCGCCGTCCCCGGTCCGGACGCCGCGACTCGCGCCTTCTTCGCCCCGCTCTGCGGCGGTCCCTCCACCGTCAGCGACACCACTTCCTCGCCACGAATCAACACGAATCCGAGCACTCGTCGCACGTGTCGCTCATCCTCATCGATCCCCTTCTTCGGCGGCAACTTACGGTGCTCCTCCGCGTCCGCGACGACTAAATTCATGTGTCGATCGAACGCCATGAACCGCCCGACGATCTGTCGCCCGTCCACGAGCGTGATCCGCATGCGGTAATTGATGAACGCCAGCATCTTACTCGTGCGAGAGACGCCCATGACGACCGGTGGCGGACCCCCCGTCGCCGTGTGACCACCGGGATTCCCCCGCTCGAGGGTTTCGCGCCAATCGTTTCAATCGTTCCTCGTCGCCCCCGGGGCGCTGGACGCGCTCGAGACGCGCCCCGAGCGCCACCGCGCGACGCGCGCGCGCGCGAGAAGAGCGCGCGCACGCACGACAAAAAAAGTGCGCTCGCACCGCGCGCGATGGATTTCGTCGCCGGCGTCGCCCTCTGGGCGTCACCGCCGATTATAAAATTCCCGGGTCTCCTCGCGCTGAGCGCGATGCGACGCGCGGTGCGACGGGGACGACGACGCGACGCCCACCGCGCGAGCGAGGACGGCGCGGGTGACGCGGGATGTACCGATCTCGCGTGGGTCGACGTCGCGATGACGCTTCGGGATAAGAAAACGGGCGAGGTGACGAGACGGTTGTTGCGCGAGTGCTCGGGCGAGGCCAAGGCGGGACGGTTGGTGGCCATCATGGGACCGTCCGGGGCGGGGAAATCGTCGCTGTTGAACGCGCTCGCGGGTCAGGTGACGAAGAGTAAACGCGTGCGGTTGACCGGGTCGCTCACGGCGAACGGGGAAGACGCGAGGGACGGGAGGAGGTTTCGAAAGGCGTACGTGATGCAAGAGGATGCGTTTTACTCGCAGCTCACGGTGCGGGAAACGTTGGAGACGGCGGCGAAACTGGGTGGGGCCGAGGACGTGAAGGGGACGACGGAGCGTTTATTGAGCGATCTCGGTCTGACGGCGTGCGCGGATACGCGCGTGGGCGATGCGAAGACGCGAGGGATCAGCGGCGGGGAAAAGAAGCGACTGGCGTTGGGAGTGCAGCTCGTCGGCGCGCCGAGCGTCATCTTCGCGGATGAACCGACGAGCGGTTTGGATTCGTTCCAGGCTGAGCGCGTCATGACGACGCTGTCTCGATTGGCGAGAGAGCAAAACAAGACGGTGGTGTGCTCGATTCACCAACCTCGATCGTCCATCGTCGAGTTGTTTGACGACTTGTATCTCCTCGCGGGCGGGCGGTGCGCGTACTTTGGTCCCATGAAATCGGCGCGCGCGTGGTTCGGCGCGGCTGGATACGCCATTCCTGCCAATGTCAACCCCGCCGAGTATTTGTTGGATCTCGTGAGCGTCGACGTGTCGTCCGCGGAGACGGCGACGTCTTCCGAGAAGCGCATCGCTGACATCGTCGAAAAGATGCGCAAGAATCCGCCCGCGCAGGGTGAGGGTGGTGCCAAGCGGCGCGCTTCCGTCGGCGATGGTGCGATGGCCATCACGGGTAAGCGTATCGGATTCTGGGGTCAGTTCTCTCTGCTGTTGAGGCGAAGCTGGCGCCAAGTGACGCGCGACAGGGCGACGAACAAGGTTCGTCTCATGACGTCTCTCAACAGCGCCATGGTTTTCGGAAGCATCTTTTGGAAAATGTCTCTCACGCAAACCGCCATTCAAGACAGAATGGGCCTGTTGCAAGTGTCCGCCATCAACGCCGCCATGAGCGCGCTCATGAAGACGTTGACGTCCTTCACCAAGGAAAAAGTCATCGTCGACCGCGAGCGCGCGTCGGAATCCTACGGCGTCCTGCCGTACCTGTCCTCCAAACTCGTCGCCGAGCTCCCCGTCGGTGCCTTTTTCCCGCTCGCTTTCGGCGCGTGCGTGTACCCGATGACCGGTTTACACCCCACTCTCGCCCACTTTGCCAGATTCTGCGGTATATTAACCTTGGAATCCTTCTCCTCGGCGGCGATGGGTTTGGCCATCTCCTCCGTTGCGCCAAGCACCGAAGCCGCCGTCGCCATGGGTCCAGCCGTCATGGTCCTCTTCATCGTCTTCGGCGGTTACTACGTGAACCCAGACAATGTTCCCATCTACTTCAAGTGGCTCAACAAGTGTTCCCTCATCAAGTGGGCCTTTCAGGGCTTGTGCGTCAACGAATTCCAAGGACTTCAATTCGAAGCCTCTCGTCCGTTTGACCAAAAGACGGGCGAAGACGTCCTCGCCCGTCTCTCTTTCCAAGACGCCACCGCGCTGAGCAGTCTCAAGGAGCAGGGCAACATCCTTGGGTTCTTGTATCTCCTCACGCTCTATCTCCTCGACACGAACGCGCCTAAATTCCTCACCATGGAGGACGCGCGCGCGTAAATTGAAACTGTCAGAAATAATTTATTTCAAATAAAACGCATTCGTAACGCTTTTTTTCGGTTCTCACGTCGTCGCCGCACACGCTCGCGCGCGTTCGATCCGCGCGGTTTTCGAGCGCGAACGAACGCGCGCGCGATCGACGCGATGAAGACGCGCGCGTCGTCGTCCTCGACGTCGTCCACGACGTCGCGCGTCGCGCTCAAAGAGCGTGGGAACGAAGCGTTTCGAGCGAAAAGATTTCCCGAGGTTGGTCGAGACGGAACAGAGCGCGCGCGTGATGGACGAGAGACTGACGACGAGCGCTCTTCGCAGGCGATGGATGCCTACATGCGCGCGTTGGAGACGTGCGGAGAAGACGTCGCGGTGTTGACGAATCTGAGCGCGACGTATCTGGAATTGGGAGAGTACCGGTTGGCGGCGGATTCGGCGAGACGCGCGTTGGAGGCGAACGCGTCGTGGAGGAAAGGGTATCATCGCATGGCGGTCGCGTTCGAGCGCATGGGTGAGAAAGAGCGCGCGTTAGGGGTGTATCGACGCGGTTTGGAAATTTGTGGATCGAACGCGCAGATGGAGCGTCGAGCGGAGATGTTGGAGAAGGCGTTGGCGCGTGAGGCGGAGGCGCCCGAGGCGTTGAAGACTCGAGGGAACGCGCTTCTTCGCGATGGGGAGAACGAGATGGCGGAGGAGATGTACACGATCGCGATCGAACAAGGGCGGGCGTCGCGCGAGACGCTCGTGACGTTGCATAACAACAGAGCGGAGGCGAGACGACGCGCGGGATTGTTCGAATTGTCCATTGAAGATTGCACCACGGTGCTCGTAATGGAACCGATGAATCTCAAAGCCGCGCTCAGACGAGCGGGGATGTACGAGGCGCTCGAAAAGTATCCGCACGCGTGCAAAGACTACGAGCTCGCCCTGCGAATCGATCCTAAGGACCCGTGCCGCGTTCGTCAGAGATTGAATCGATGTCGAGCATTGGAATGATTCGTCGTCGTACTAAAATTACACGCGTCAAGCTAAGAGCCCGGGCTCGCCTCACTGAATCGCTCGATACAGCACAATCTCTTGTTGCTTAAAGTATCTGCGATCCCACTCGTCCACGAGAACGAGATTCAGGTAGTACTTGACGCTGAATCGATTGTTTACGTTTTTGTACGTCGGCGTCAAATCGTACGGCGACAGGAACAACCGCACGGGGATCGATTCCCCGCGCACTGGCGCACCGTCCATGACTTCGTACTTTGCTATCGTCTCGCTCTCGCTGTGCGCGCTCGCACCGCTCTCTGTGCTCTCTCTGCGCCTAATCTCGAGCTCCATGTGCTTGATTTTAATCCTAACCAACAGAAAGTAAATCTTCCCGACGACGACGTCCCGAAGCGAGTACTTCGCCTTGGCGTACTCAAACTCGATGTGCAGACAATCCTCGATCCCAACCTCCATTCTGATCGAGTTGTTCATCTCCGGCAGCGCGGGCACCGGGTTTCGCACCCAGTATTTAAACTCTTGCGTCACGTTGCTCGCGTATGATCGACTCACCGTCACCCGAAGAAAATATCGCAACCGCACGTTGATCCCGTGATAACTCTCGTACTGCATCTCCACGTGTTTAAATTCAAACGGCATACTCTTCGGCGACGAGAGCTCGCCCGGTGGGTCGAGATCGCGCGCCAACGCTAAGAAATCAGTCGTCGATCGGTCTCCGTACTGCTCAATCTGCCCAATCAACTCGACGCGCACGCCGCGGTGTTCCACCTTCTTTCCCGGCACCGGCGCGACGTGCACCTTCCCCCTGATGGTTTGTCCCGTGACGAACAGCGGGAGACGCTCGTGCGCCGTGCCTTGCTCGTTCTTCACGCTCACCATTGGTTGGTCATCGCCCGCATCGTGCGTGACGTCCACCGTGCACACCTTGCCGAATCCGAGAAAAGACATGTCAAGCGCGCGTGCGATCGCGTTTTCTCTTCGTCTCGGTCGCGCGTCGCGCGCGTCGAGTCGGGCGCGCGAGCGTGTGCGGCGAGATGGAAAGATGTGCCCGCTCGCGGCGGTTTGAGCTCGAGAACGGGGACGGGGACGGCTACGCTATGCATTTCATTACTTGATTGGTCGGTGTATCGGTGAACCGAGAAGAGGTATGATCGAATCCATCGACGTCGCTCTCGACGCGCGAGTGAGAAGACGAGCGAGCTCGCGGGAGCTCGAGGAGATTAAAAGGTGAACGTGACGAAGCCTCTGTCGTCCTCCGCTCCGGCGGCTTGGTCCTCCTTCTCGGGCTCAGGCTCGGGTTTGACCGGGGTCGGTTCGACAACGGGTTCCGGTTCAGCGACGGGTTCGGGTTCCGGTTCAGCGACGGGTTCGGGCTCCGGTTCAGCGACGGGTTCCGGCTCCGGTTCGGCCCGGGCGACGGGTTCCGGCTCCGCGACGGGTTCCGGCTCCGCGATGGGTTCCGGCTCCGGTTCCGGCTCGGACGCGACCTCTGGTTGCTTCTCCACCACCGTTGTCACCGCTTGCGCCGCTTGCGTGCCCTTTCGTCTGTTGTTACCCGCCTTCTTTGCCTCCTTGGCGGCTTTCTTCTCCATGGCGCGACGTTGCTTTCGCGGCAACTTGGCGTACTCGGCGGCGGCCGCCTTCTTCTTGTTCTCCTCTTCGAGCTCCTCCGGTGTCGGCACCGGCGGCGTGGAGGACGTGATCCAGAGCTGCGACACCCACTTTTCGTGTCCAGACTCAGCCTCCGTGGCCGTGTGAAGTGTGCGCGCGTCCGGCATGCACGCGGCCGCGCTCGGGAAGAAGACCAACGCCTTGCCCTTTTTCGGTTGCACGTCGATGTCCAAGTGTTCGAAACGAGTTGCGCCGCCCTTTTCGACGTCGTTCAGGTACACCAACACGGTCGCGCGTCGTTGGTACCCCTTCTCCGCGGCGATGGCCATCGGGAACGCGTCCTCGTGCGCCTTGAAATACTCGCCGCCCGAGTAGTGCGCCACCTGCGGAAGCTCAAAAGACCACTTTTCCTCGCCAGCCTTTGGCGCTCTGAACGCGTCTGCATCCTTGCTCAGACCCTCCACCGCGGGCAATAAATACTCCGCGCGGCTCAATATCGCCTTCTTCGACGGGTGGTTCTCCAATCCGTGCGAATTTAACGCCACCGTTCTCGACGTGCGGATATTTTCGTTTTGCGCGCCGCCGATGGCGCTCATCGCCAAACCGCCGCTCGCGTCAGCCGCCGTCGTCAGCTCGTCGCACTCGCTCGCGGACAAAAAGTCATCCACGGTAAAAATCGGTGGATCGATGTTCAACACGCGCAATCCCGGCATGTCGCGCGTGCGCAGCGCCATGAACTCGAATCCCAAAAATCCCGTAAAAGATTGTCTCCACTCCTCCGGGGCGTCCTTCAGCAGCACCCCGCCCGCGAGCAGCTGTTCGGGCAAGATTTTCGATAGCGTCGTGCGCTCGTGCGCCGGGACGAAACGCGGGTCTTCGTTTGGGGCGTCCGCGGCGGCATCGGCTGCGGCGTCGACGACGATGCGCGCGCGCGCGCGATGGGCTTGACCTAGACCCCTCAGGGATTGGCCGATGGGCGCGCGCGCGCGCGCGACGACGCGGACGTTGGATCGAGTGCGTGCGCGCGCATCGGACGCTTTCGCGCGCGCGGCGGCGATCACGCGGGGCGCGACGACGAGGCTCGACATGCTTCGTTGTGGGGGCTCTGGGGCGCGTCCCGGTGGCGACGGCTGGATATCGAGCGGGCGTCTCGATCGATACGCTAGGGACGTCGACGATTACATGCGAACCAAGACGGCTCGACCGAAGGCTATGCCGAGAAATGTGGCCACGGTGTACCCGAGGACGCCGATGAGCATGCTGGGGACGATGAGTGATTTCCAACGCTTGCTCGAGGCCATGGCGGCGGCGGTGGTGGGGCCGCCCACACATGCGTTGGAGGCGAGGAGTGCGAACACGCGGTCGAACATGAAAATCTTGCCCACGGTGAGGAGAAAGGCGAGGTGCACGGCGACTTGGAGGCAAGAGAAGAAGAAGAGCGACGGAGCGGTGGTGATCATGAGGGTGATGGATCCCGACGCGCCAACTGCGACGAAAAACGCCTGCATGACGAGAGTGGCGAGCGCTTCTCCCGAACCCGCGAGCGCGCCCAGACGTTTGGGCATCGCCGTCGCGAGGACGACGGTGATGAGGGTAATGATGGGTATGTCCATGCCTCGTAAACCGAACGCACCGGATATGAGTTTCGCCGCGTACCCGACGCTCGCGGCGACGGCGAGCGCGTACGACGCGTTGAGCACATTGAACGGCTCACCCACGCCCTCGCCCTCGACCGCAGCGCCGCTGTCCTCAACTATCGAATCATATTCTTTTTCGTCTTCTCTGGGCATCAACCCTTTCGCCAACGCAAACAATCCCGCAAAATACAACGCGTTCATCAAATTATCCGCCGCCAATCCCGCCGCCACGATGCTCGGCGTCATCTCCAACGCGTTCGCCACCGCGACAAAATTCACCGCTCCACCGATGTGTCTCGCCATCAACGCGCTCGCCATCTTCCATCCCTCCTGTCCCAGCGCTCCCATGGGCACCGCCGCGTACGCCGCCAACGTCCCCAGCGTCGTCCCCGCCGCGCCGACGACGAAACACGGCAACAATTTCGCCGATCCTCGCAACACCCGTCGCACGTCCGCCGTGAACAACAGCATCGGCACCGCCAACGGTAATAAAAACCCATTGATCGCGTCGTACGTCGCCGAGGACGTGGGCATGACCCCGGCGTTGGCCAGCGCCAACGCCGCGAGCGACGATACCAACGGCGCCCCCCCCGCGTTCGCCCCCCACGGTCGTCGCTCCGCCCACAGCCCGAACGCCGCGCACGCAGAGACCGCCGTCCACACGCCCACCGGATCATTCGGCGCGATGAGCGCGAGAGCGACGACACCGTCCCGACGACGCGTCGGCATCTTTTTCGCCGCCGGCAAAGAATTCGACGACGAACGCGACGAACACGACGCGCGCGCGCCCGAACGCGGGCGCGAGGCGACGGGATGCGCGAGCGACGTCGTCGAGGGCATCGTCGCGCGCGTCGTCGTCGCCGCGAGTCTCGACACTCGCCGTCGAGCGGCGGCAAATCGCGACGCCTCGCGCGATGTCGGGCGTGCAACCGGCGGCGTCCCAGGCCAAGGTGTTCGCGGGCGTCGCCGCGGGGTTGGTGATCGCGGCGATGCCGTTCGCGTTCAAGGAGGTGCGCGCGAGGGAGCAGGCGGTGGCGGAGGCGAGGGACAGCGCGTACGACGCCAAGGATGAGGCGAGAAACGCGCGATTGAGTAGAAAGTAGACTGCGACGCGAGCGGTGTAGTGCGAACGAACGAAGAGATCATCGATGGCGTCGTCGTCGTGTGCTTTATGTGTATAGGCTTTTGGTTACAGCGTGGCGCGTGGCGCGGGGTGGTCTGGCTAGACGCGGACGGCGGCGTTTGAACCCGCGGCGTCCGAGCGACGCGAAAACGCTCGTCGAACGTGGTCTAAAGCGTCGCACAGAGGCTCGTTGGCGCGAGAGATGTCGTGCAAATCGTGCACGGATCTCGTGCCCGCACGAGTGTCGTTGAAGACGACGAGACGCTCGGCGTAGGAGATGAGAAGTTCTCTGCCGTCGGCAAAGTTCATCTGCGCGGTGGTGTTGGAGAGTCGCCACAGGACGCCTCGCGACGTGTGCACGTAATCGATGACGGTCGGTGGGAACACTCGAGTGGTTTCACTCGTCGTCGCGACTCTCGGAAGACCGCCGGCGGAGCGAAAGACTGATTTGCTCGGCGCGCCGGAGAGGTGCTTGCGGAAATTTTCCGCGAGGATAACCTTCTTCGCCACATCGTAGCCGAACCGACGCGCGTCGGCGGGATTGACTATCATTCTACCGAAATCCCGACCCATTTCTCGCGCTCGATCGGGGTCCACGATGGTGTCCTCCACCGGCGGATTGGAATTGTTTGAGTCTCTCGCCGCCGAGTACACGATGGGCGAGTCGCGGTCGCTCGTCATGTACGACATTTTCGTGTCGTCGTTGAACAAAAGGCCGATCGTGCCGTCGCTCAGCTTGTACGCCACGCCGTACATGGACGTGTAGTCTACCCAAGACTCCACCCAGAGAGGCGGGAACAGTTCCATCCGTTCCGCCTCGCCTCGCGATTCCGCCTGTTCGGCGGAGCGCAAGTGCAAATTGTCCAAATCCTCTCCGAGTCGCAAACGTCCCATCTCCGCGCCGCATTCTTCCGATAACATTCTGGCGATGTTGCCGTCGCGCGCGCCGGTATCGTGATCGAGAACGCTCTTCGATACCTTTGCCGCCGCCGCGCGCGCGGCGACGCGCTCGATCGCTGCGTTTGGATCTAAACTCTGCAGCGGCGACCGAGCGACGGCCGAGGACGCGTGCGAACCGCTCGTCGCGTCGTCACGGTTTTTCAACTTGCGCGATTTCATCGGCGACGACATCGGCGCCACGCGCGGGTCACTCGGTCGCGATTTCGGCGGCTCGACGACGAGACGCCAATCTTTGTCGCCGAGTTTCATGAACGGATGTTCGGCGAACTCTTTCAAGCTCGGCCGATCGGCGGGTTCTGGACTCAACGCACGACGAATGAGCGCTTTGGTGGACTCGGATATGGCCGGTTCGTCGGGTATCTCGTACTCGTTCGCGCGAATGCGTTTGTACGTGAGCTTGACGTCTTTGGTTTGAAACGGCGGCTTACCGAAGAGCAGCGTGTACAAAATCACCCCCAACGACCACATGTCCACCTCGTACGAATGCCCGTCCCCTTCTTTACCCTTCAAAACTTCTGGTGCGATGTAATTCGGCGTCCCACAGATGGTCTTTCGTCGTTCACCGTCGTTTTCCAACGCGCACGCCAATCCAAAGTCGCCGATTTTCAAACGCTTGGGCGCGCCTCGCTTTCCCAACGATTCGCGCGTTCCCGGCCCACCTCCCTCCGCCTTGATCTCCGCCAACCCCTCATCCGTCAAGAATAAATTTCCTAGCTTCAAATCTCTATGAATCACTCGCATCGAGTGCAAATACGCCGTCGCCGCCACCGCCTCTCGCATGTAACACGCCGCCGCGCGTTCGCCCACGCCTCCCCGCGACTTGACCACATCCGCCAACGTCCGACTCGAACACTTCTCCATCAGTATGTACACGTGCATATCATCCTCAAAACACCGTTCGAACCGCACCACGTGTTCACACGCGACGCTCTTGTGTATCCTAATCTCCGTCCGCATCTTCGCGCGCGCGCGCGCCTTCTCCAACGTCGACTTCGCCACCACCTTACACGCGTACTCCTTCCCCGTCATCGTCTCCTCCACCGCGTACACCAGCGCGAATCCACCCTTCCCGAGCGCTTTCCCACGCGCGTACCTTCGACGTCTCTCTCTCCCCTCGCCATCGACGCGCGTCTCGACGATCACGCGGGGACATTGCACCTCGCGCGCGCGATCCATTCTCGGTCGTCCCACCGTCGCGCGCGCGCGGCGATCGTCCTCGACGTCGCCGCGATCGACGGGCGCGTTCATCGCGCGCGCGTCGTCACCGCGCGCGCGCGAGACCTCGCGGGACACGACGCGCGCGGCGGCGTCTGTCGCGAATCATTTCAAATTCGCACGCATCAGCCCAACGCGAGCCCTCGCGGGTGACGATTCGATTTCCGACATTCACGCGCGCGCGGTGCGTCGCGCGAGCGTCCGATGCGAGCGACGACGCGACGAGGCGATCGGAAAAATATTCACGCGCGAGGATGCGACGCGCGGCGCGCGCGAGCGACCGAACGCGCGTCGTGGAGGCGGTGGAAACGCCGATTCCGCGAATGCATGATGTCGTCGCACCGCCATTTCAAAAATCATCCACGAAGGAGATTCATCGCGCGCGTCGTCACACACCTCCGCGCGTGGACGTCCCGCGCGGTGGTGGCGACGCGCGCGCGAACGTTCCGCGGCGCACCGTCGCCGCCGTCGTCTCCGCCGCGTCTCTCGCGTCTCTCGCGCGCGCGAAAACGACGACGAGGGAACACACGCCATGCCCCAGCCCATCGCGACGTCGACGTGGATATCGTCGCCGATCTCGCGCGAGAGACGCGATGGCGACGACGACGACGTCGTCGTGCTCGACGCCGACGTTGACGTCGACGCGCGAAGACGCGAAGGCGACGCGACGCGCGATGGGAGGGATGATGATGACGCCGACGCCGACGAGACGAAACCGCCCGGCGGCGGCGGCGTCGAGGCGTCGATAAAACGGTACTTTCGACCGACGTCGATCGATGCGGAGACGTCGACGAGCGAGGGAGAGGGAGAGGGAAGAGGAGATGATGGATCGGTGGTGAGAAAACGTCGACGAGACGAGGGGAGGACGGTGGTGGTTGAGTCGGCGCCGGACGCGCGCGCGTTTACGACGAAATCCATCGGCGGGTGCGAGGTGAAGTTTCCCGAGGGATTGAGTCCGCATCCGGCGCAGGTGATGACGATGTCGAGCATCATCAGGGCGTTGAATAAAAAGGAGAACGCGATGATCGAGTCACCGACGGGAACGGGGAAGACTCTCGCGTTGTTGTGCGGGGCGTTGGCGTGGCAGGAAAAGGCGTCGAAGGACGCGTCGGCGTCGAAATCGTACGAGGCGTGGGTCGAGGAGCACGAGAAGTACAAGGCGGCGAGGAAGAGGTACGAGGCGGCGGTGAAATCGGGGAAAAAGATCGAGGCAGAGTTCGGGGCGGGATGGGCGTCGAGCGACGCGCATTTTCGGCGAGCGCCGCCGGAGAAGGCGTCGACGCCGAAAATTTACATGTGCACTCGAACGCACTCGCAGATTAGTCAAATCTTACGCGAGCTCAAGCGCACGGGGTATTCACCGAAATATTCCGTGTTGTCGTCGCGACAGCGCATGTGTCCGATGAATAAATCGGACACGGAGTGTAGAGAGTTGATCAAGGCGAGGGGCGGCGTGAGGACGGCGACGGACTGCGGGTATTACAATAGGCACCAGCGCGCGGTGCGCACGATGTCGCGATTCGAGGAAAACGGGCAGATGGGTCATTATCCCGCGGCGTGGGACATGGAAGATTTCGATCGCGTCATTGAACACGAAGACGCGTGTCCGTTTTACACGCTTCGTGGCATGGCTGAGGAAGCCTCGTTGATTTTCTGTCCGTACAATTATCTCTTCGACATCAACGTGCGACGAAGAATGGGACTCAACATCGACGGCGCCGCCGTCATCATCGACGAAGGGCACAATTTGGAGGACGTGTGCAGAGACGGGTCGTCCGCCGAACTGTCGCTGGATGAAATCGGCAAATACGCTGACGACTTGGCGAAAAATCACGGTAAAATCAACGAGCAGACGACTGTTCTGTCGAGGTTCTTTCAGTCGATGTCCAATTTCTTGGAGGAACAGTTCAGAATGAACAGCTCACCCGATGCGACCGTGGTGACGTCGAATCAAGTCAAAGCTCTCACGGAAGATGTGTTGAAGGATTTCCCCGACCATCTCCCAGCGATTCTTGAAATAGTAGAAGAGTTGACGACCACCAAGTCGAATCTCTTGACGCCCATCACCGCGCCGGCGGTCGGACTGGCGGGCGACATTGCAGTCATATTGATGCTCGTGCGGACGTGTTCTACGGCGTATAACGTCATCTTCGGTAGAAACATGGATATTTCCGGCGACACGTGTCCGGGAATCGCGTTTCAGTGCATGCAACCCGCGGTGGCGTTTCACGAAGTCGCGAGAGATGCGCGCTCCATCATTTTGACGTCCGGGACGTTGTCGCCCATGACGACGTTTGAGGCCGAATTAGGCGTCAAGTTTGCCTCTAAAATAGAGGCACCGCACGTGATACCCACGAATCAAGTGCACGTCGAAGTGTGCGGAGCGCTCGGTGAAATCACGTACAAGGCGACCGAGGGCGACGTGCAAGGGTCACGTTTCGCGAACAATTTGGGTTTGTTCCTCTTGCGTTACGCCAAGATCATCCCAGGAGGCATGCTCGTCTTTTTGCCTAAGTACTCCCTCATCGATCGAATTTTCAGAGAGTGGCACGTCACCGGCGTCTTCTCCGAGTTGAGCGCGTTCAAACGCGTGTGCGTCGAGAGTCGCGGCTCGAGAGGCTTCCAAGA
>CEUM01117468.1_pt1 | contig 26777 bp, 27 predicted proteins | sample 356421 | NCBI WGS metagenome assembly CEUM01 (sample SAMEA2622716, study PRJEB7988) | marine metagenome | biome: marine biome (ENVO:00000447); feature: surface water layer (ENVO:00002042); material: "saline water (ENVO:00002010), including plankton (ENVO:xxxxxxxx)" | depth 5 m
AGCGTTGAATTGGTTGCATACTCGCTCGCATTTTCATACTCTCCTGGATAAACCTGCCATGGCATGGCCAAACCGATGCGTACGTCAGAGTTCTTCTCAACAGCATAATCAGTGAAGTTCCAGAGAGCTTGGTCCGTATCAAGCGTTTCAATGAACTCTGGCGAGCAGCAAATCATAATCAAGACGTCTATTTCTCCAGTGTCAAGGAAGTCTTTGATGTTCGCTTGATGCTCAGCATCTTCCCATAAGAAGCCAGGAGAGCCAGATTCCCCACCGCTAAATTCGATGTATTGAGCGTGGCTGGTCTCGCCTGCAGTATGGGCATAATCTTCCAACAATACTGCAAACTTACGACCAAAACTATGTCCTATGTACAAGACATTGTAATCTTCAGCGTTTACATCTTCTGGTGAACCCCTGCTATTATGTCCATCAGTATTACCTCCGCCACGCCCCAGACATCCACTTAATGAAACTGAAACCATCAATATGACCACAAGTAAACACAACTTCTTTTGCATGACATTCTACTTTCCTGAGTCCTTTAAAACGGCTTTGTTACAAGATTTGTACTTATCAAAAATTCAATGAAAGGACGTCAGTGTAAGACGTTCATTAAAGGTCGATTAGTGCAGGACTAAGAGTGTAATCTCCAGTGATTTGATGAATCACATTCAAATGGATACCTGTGCCCTCATGACAACAAAAATTTGCTAAAAGTTTCGAAACTTTCTCCATCTCGCCTGTGGCAATACTTCCTACAAGAATCATGGATGCTATGGCATCTGGATGTATACCATTACTGCAAATCAAATCTCCATTGTTTGCTAAATGTTCTACTAAATCAACAAAAGTAGTCTTTACCTCTGGGTTTTTAAGTTGATTAATCCGAGAATTAAGCAGAATAAACCATTCTTGAGAATTCATACAAATTCCCCCTGGAATCCATCGTTCCAATCCTTGTCAAACATCACACAATCTCTATGTTGATGTAACAAGATTCTCAAATTAGCACGTTCGAATTCGTTACTAACTCTCTTTTCTTCAATCAATGTCTGTAAAAACAGAATAATCAGCTGCATTATAATTTTCAGATTATCTCTCAAAACATTCTCCTCCACATATCACATATCAGATGCCCTACATATAATCGACCTTGATTTGCTTCATTGAATTATACTCGAGGGGATTTAAGGAAGAGCAAAAAAGCAACTTCTGGATTTATTCTAGAAAATCTTCATTCATGTAATCCCTTTAGAGTAATTGGGGGGAGCAGCATTTCGGTTCTGATTAACGAAGAAATCGATAAACTCCTGGAGACTACATCTCGTTCTTTTTATCCCACTTTGAAGTATCTTCCTAAGAAGATTAGGGGACAGATTGGACTTCTTTACCTACTAGCAAGAATTGCTGACACCATTGCTGATTCTAAAACTGGTGAGACAGAAGTACTGATCGATTTAATCACCAAATACAATGATGTAGCACAAGGTAATTCGAAGCAACTTCCAGAATTTTCAGAATTATCAAAGATTCAAGAAAACCCAGCCGAAGCAAAATTACTGCTAAACGTGCAACCTGTAGTTGATGCACTGGAAGTATATTCCAAAGAAGACCAACAGCGTATGCTGGAGTGTCTTGACATAATTATCGCAGGTCAAGTGCTTGATTTACAGAGATTTGGAATCGCTAAAGATGGGGGAACTATATCTTCCTTAGATACTGAAGATGAATTAGATGATTATACCTTCAGAGTGGCTGGTTGTGTAGGAGTATTTTGGACAAAAATGTCGCTTGCACACATGTTTAAGCCGACTAATAAGAAAGAAGATTTCTTCATGGAACAAGGAATTAGATTTGGAAAGGCTCTGCAGATGATTAATATCATGAGAGATATTCCTGAAGACCTTAGATTTGGCAGATGCTATGTTCCATCTCCTTCACTCGAAAAGATTGGACTTACTCCCGAATCACTTTTAGAAAAAGATTCGATTCAAACATTCAGACCTTTGTACGACTCATATCTTGACATAACCGATGCACACTTAGATGCTGCAATCGAGTACATTCTGATGATTCCAGGAATTCAATTCCGCTCCAGGGCAGCTTGTATGCTTCCAGTGCTGGTTGGTCAGAGAACTGTAAGCCTGCTAAGAGAAGGAAATCCTCTCGATTCAGAAAGAGTCATCAAAGTCACCAGAGATGAAATGAAGTCCTATTTCAAGAAAATACTCAAGGCAATGTTAGTGCCTGGTGGAGTCAAGCGTTTGCTGGTGAAAAATAAGAGTCTATGAGATAAATGCCTCAAATTCATTCTTTGCATCAGGCCATTCCTCTGATTCTATAAATTCTGTAAGGGCTAAACCTGCAAAGAATTGACTCATTATCTCGTCTTTATCTCCCTGTCCACTCCAAATGAACAATGGATAACCGTTAGCCTGTAAGCGATCTAGAAATCCTCTTTTTGCTTTTGATACAAGTAATGTTGGGACATTGAGAATCACTGCCTCGCTGGCAAGAGTTACCGATTGAGTGATTACTCCATCACAGGATGAAATAACCTTGTCAAGTTCCCATGGGTTCTGATCATACTCATCTTCATCTGCATTTACTAAATCTAAATCATGTAATATCTCATTTGGAATTGGAATTATCTCTTCTGAGTCATGAATTCCATTTCCCTTCAACCTTCTAACAAGGATTCTAGGTGGATCTGATACTTCTTTGGGTCTTAATTGTGGTCTAAGGTGAACGTGTCCATGTAAGCCATTCAATCGATGAATTGTGCATTCAGCCTTCTGCCAATTTTCTAATGCGCTGCCGTCAATTTCGCTATTCCAATGGGTTGGAATGATTACATCAGTTAGAAATTTCCTGCTCAATTTATGAGCCAGATGATTGACTTCGGTATCGCTTACATAGATTCTTTTTTCCACTCCAAGTCGTTTTGCAACTCGTAATTCTAATGATGCTCCAATAGAAATTATTCTCTTTACTGATTTACCTTTTAGGAATTTTTTGACAATAGACATCCTCTTCAATGCTTTTCTGTATCTTCCCTTTCCAATTGGTCGAGGGACAAAAATGGTCTGCCTTCTTGGAATTACTCCATCTCCTTGTTCCAATAGAGTCCTTACCTCAAATCTGTCACATGCGATGATCAGATCGCTAGTACCACTCTCGCGAATGAATGGAGCAAGTAACCTGACATGAGCAGGATGGTCTAAAACCCAACAAGTTCGCATCTTAACACCCTCACCAGTTGAAAATAGAACATAATTCATGTGCTTGATTGGTACAACTCACACCATGGCAAAAGAAGAAATCACCATTGATGGAGCAAAAAAGTACGGTCCTTATTCAGCCGGAATTCGTTCATCTGGCGTAATTTGGCTGAGCGGCCAAATAGACCCTGATGCGGGAGATGTTATTGCCCAAGCAAAGGGGAGCATGGCTAAGATTGATGAGTTGCTGAACGCGGCTAATATCAACCATGACAACATCTGCTTTGTACAGATTTTACTTGCCGATATCAACGATTTTGCTGCCGTTAACGAAGTATATTCTGCATGGTTATCCAAAGTGGAAATTAAACCGGCAAGAGCGGCATTCCAAGCAGGAGCGCTTCCAGCAGGAGCAGCAATAGAGATAGTAGTACAAGCAATGGAATAGGCACTTGTTTGAAGTCCTGTACTATGTGGCAATGGCATGAGCCAATGGCCAGAACACTGTTTCAAAGCATACGACATTCGAGGATTGTCTGGCACTGATTTGAATGTTGAATTTGCTCTTAGGCTTGGAAAAGCATTTGCAACATACATACCAAGTAAGAAAATTGCAGTGGGACGAGACATCAGAGATTCTTCTCCAGAACTTGCAAATGGTTTGATGGAAGGACTAGCCAGCGCTGGAGTAGAAGTTCTTGATCTTGGAATCGTATCAACTGGTGCGCTTTATCACGCCTGTTGGACCCTTCCTGTTGATGGTGGAATAATGGTGACTGCTAGTCACTTACCTATGCCAACTCATAATGGATTCAAAATGTGTAGAGGAACTTTACCACTTGCTGGTGAAGAGATTCAAGAATTGAAGCAAGTTTTCCTCAATGGTGAATTTAAGCAAGGAAATGGTTTGATTACCGATACGCCACACATCGATAATTATCTAGATTCAATCATCGAATCTGTTGGAGTTTTGTCCAGCGAAGTAAGCGTAGGAATTGACTGTGGTAACGCCGTTCCTGGTCCATTTTTGACAAAATTATTCGACAAAATGGGAGTAGGATACGAAGCTCTATACTGTGATTGGGATGCTAGCGAGCCAAATCATGGAGCAGACCCAACAAGACCATACAACATGGTAGATTTGGGAGAAATTGTCAAAGCAAATTCTCTAGACTTTGGAATCGGTTGTGATGGCGATGGAGACAGAGTCGGCGCGGTTGATGAAAATGGAGAATTTGTTTACCCTGACAGATTAATCACGATGTTTGCTGAAGATTTGCTATCAAATCTTGATGAGGAGGCAAGTGATGAATCACGTACCATTGTTTACGATGTAAAGTGTTCAATGAATGTAGAAGTCGCAATCAAAAATGCTGGAGGGATTCCACAGATGTCAAGAACTGGTCACTCATTCATGAAACGCGTTCTAGCAGAAAAACCTGAATGCATGTTTGCAAGCGAAATGAGTGGACACTTTTTCCCTGCAGATAGAGGCTGGTATGGATTTGATTGTTCTCTTTACAATGCTGCTCGACTAGTAGAATTATGGTCAAGAAAAAAGGCAGCAAATGGCGCAGTTAAGATGTCTGAAGAGCTTCATCGCCTTGCTCCAAACCTGCCGACCACCGGAGAATGTAAGGTCCCCTGTGCTGAAGCGGATAAATTGAGGGTGGTTGATTTAATCACCAATGAATTCGCTGAGTTTGAATCATCAACAGTGGATGGTGTTAGGGTTAAATTCCATGTTGATGGGGATTACGTTGGATGGTATCTAGCTAGAAAATCCAATACTGAGCCGGTTCTAGTGATGAGGGCTGAAGCAAATTCACAATCAAATCTTGCATTAATTCAACAACACATAGAATCTAAGGTTAGCCAACACATAGACATTTCAAAACTGCTGGAAGCGTTTTGATTCACTCTTCGCTGATTACTCTGTTGATCTCATACTCAAGGGAAATCAACTCAATATTCCAAGATACCAATTCACTAGTATCCTCTGGTTTGTCACACCCAAGTCCTGTTCCAGCTGAACCTGTGGTTGCTTCAACACTTATTGTGAATGAATAGTCGCCATAACCTGCGTTACCCGCATCCAGTTGACTGTTAATTTCGCTCTCTGACATTCCCTCTATGTCTCCAGAAAGAAGAGAAGAATTGTACCATTCTGCTGTTACTGAATGCTCTCCGGAACCACCTTGATTTGTTCCAGAACCATCAGCCATGTTCTCTCCTTTGTTTGCTGTAGCAGAAACGGTATCTGCCCCGTTACTTTGACCTAGGCAACCGATTCCTGATGCACCTTGCTCATTTTCTGAATAAGTCAAAGTAATGACAACTCCAACAATATTCTCTCCGGAAGGAATGTTATCAGTGTTTAAATCAATCATGAAATCGTCGCCATTGGAGATTTCTTGCTCGCCGGAATCAAAGGGAATATTTGTGATGGTATCGCTGACATTGTAGGTACCTACTCCGCCCATTGCTCCACCTTCAGAGCCACCATTAGCCATAACCGCAAACACGGATGGGAAGGCAATTAGGAAGAATACAATCCCAGCAGTAAGAGTTTGTACTTTCTTATCTGTCTTGATATCCTCGATGAATTTGTTGAACCTGTCAGCAACTGTCATCCTCTCGCCTCTATACTGTGCAGGACATTCCATACTTTGAGTTTCACCCTCAAATTATTCACTACTCTTCCTCATCTAGGAGAGTGATGGGGTTTCTTGGGAGATTAGGCCAAGCCCCTTTTCGGACATCAAATCCATACCTTGCAAACTTCTTTTTTGATCTATGCCAATTAGGCAAAAGATAACCTACACTGGACCTTTCACCGAATGTCCACTTCCAAGGGCACCTTGGAAGATTAGCTACCCAATTTTGAAGAATATCGATGTTTTCCTCAACATCAAAACCTCCGGGGAAAAGCCATGATATGCAATGAATTTTTCCAGATGTTCCTCTAACCTCAGACCAGGCTGTAAGATTCAAACCCCTTAGAGGTCCTGAGGTTACAGTTACTCCTAGGGTTCTGGTGGATTGTGCCATCGGCATAATGATTGCAAATCTATCAACTAATCTAGAGGATTCTGTTCTTGAGTACTCCCAGCCATGGAATTGGATGATTTTTCGAAATACTCTAATCGAATCTATCGGATTTACACTGACCTCAAAGTCGTGTACCATCCTCTTGACCATGTGCTTGCGCTGGGCTTAGTATTCATCAAGATAGGGTATAGTTAGAAAGAAAGTTGTAGGTTACTTCCCGCCGTAGCGGGAAGCAACCCGATCTCCAGATATTCTGGTTCTGTGTTCTTGTTAATGCACGGTTTCGGCGCAAGTCCAAGCCCTTGTGGACGAGGTACTCCCGCAGTTGGACCGCTGGCGTCAGACCGTGCATCACAAGTCCAGTAGATCTGAACTAATGCGCTCGGCGGCGCTCGATCCGTCTCAACCGAATAAGGAACCAAGACCCTCGAAGCCGCCGTCGTCCTCTTCTTCTTCCTCTTCTTCTTCAGCAGCAGGTGCGTCAGAAGCTCCGGATGAAGCAGCAGGTGCAGCAGCAGCAGCGGCAGGTGCCGCAACAGCTTGGGTCATGGCCTCAGCGATGTCAATTCCACCGAGAGAAGCAACAAGTGCCTTTACTCTAGCGTCGTCAACGTCAACACCAGCTGCTTTCAAGATAGCAGCAACAGCGTCTTCGCTTATGTCCTTTTCAGCAGCGTGCAATAGCATAGCAGCGTATACGTACTCCATATTTTTTTCACCTCAATTTTTTTGTTCAGCCGAATAGGTCTCCAAGTCCGCCAAATCCAGCGTCCTCTTCTTCCTCTTCCTCTTCTTCTTCTTCAGCCTCGGCAGGGGCATCTGAAGCGCTTGTGGATGCGACGGCTGCTACAGCAGCGTCAGCAGCAGCTCCAAGCAATGCTTGTAGCTCCTCGTCCAAAGCGGCGGAATCTAATTGACCTGCAACTCCCATTGCAGATCCGTGTGCTCTTGATACCAAGTGTGGCATTGTTGTCTCGCTTTCGTGAGATATCTCCAATGCAACTGCAAGTGCTTCTGAGGAAGCCTTTGCAAGTAGTGTTGGCATTGTTTGCTTGGTGAACCAAGCAATGTTGCATGCCAGGTTGAAAGCACCAGCAGCGTATGAAATTACGTCTGTGTTGAATTGTTCGTAATCGATGTCTAGAGTTTCTGGAGCAAATACTACTCCGTCTTCTAGAGCACCACAAAGTTTCAATCCAGTGACGATTGGATTAATTCCAATCTTAGAAAGCATCATTCCCATGTCGCCTTCGAATACATCTCCAGCGGATAGGACAGTGGTTGTCTTTTGAATTTGGACGGAACCCTTCATAATTTTAGCAGGAATTCCAACTGAGTTCAGTTCACCAACTATAGGACCAGGCGGCATACCAGTGTCCATCTTCTCAACGATAATATCGTGAGGAGCGATGTCACCAGGTTTTGCTGCACGACCTGCTTCAGTCTTCTTCAACTCTGTGAATAGGTTAAATGAATTCATTTTGTTTGTAGAAACGATAGCTGGTTGTACAGCTGATTCGAATAGTGTTTCCAAATCTGCTTCTTCAAGTCCAGCATTTTTCCAAGCAATTCTCATCAATTGCTTCTTTGCGACCCTGATTTCCATGTCTCCTCTCAAGGAGTCTCTCATCCCGATCATGCTCCCTGCAGGCACGCCATGGATGTCGATCACCGCTAATGTGGAGCCACTGTTTATCATAGCCTCTAGCTCTGCAACAGTGTCTCTCTTCCAGGATCTTACCTTTGGAATCATGCAATCACCTCGACTTGGTGAGAAGGACCCATTGTAGTCTTGATGTAGAGAGAGCGTATGTTTCCAACACCTCTATCTAATTTTGAAGTGACACGGGTGAAAACTTCCATTGCGTTCTTAACAAGTTCATCTTCCTCTAGAGAAACTGTTCCAATCGGAGCGTGGAAGGTCATTTTATCTCCAGATTTCACTACGACCGTGCTCTTCAGACCATTTGCGATTACAGCAGGGTCTAGAGTAGGTGGGACAGGTCTAGGCATTTTTCCACGTGGACCGAGTACGACACCGAGCCAACGACCGACTAATCCCATGTGTGGAACTTCGGATAGGAAGAAGTCGAAGGAGTTTGCAATCTTCTTTGCTTTTCCTTTGTTGCCACCAAGTTCTTCGATTTGTTCTGGGGAAATAACGTGAATTCCAGCAGCCTTTGCTTTTTGTGCTGCTTCTTGGCTTGCAAACATTGCAACCTTCAATTCTTTTCCTCTTCCACCAGGAAGACGAACTTCTTCTTTGATACGGTTGTTAGGATTCTTCAAATCAACGTCCTTGATTGTGAACGCTATATCAACGGATTCGACAAATTTACGCTCTGGGGCGTTGGCTAGGGCTTCTTGGATTGCTGTTCTTATCTCTTTTTCCATGTTAATCACCCCTGCGGTCAGCGAGGTTTTACCCTCTCCCGCAATTCGTGAATTTTAATCACTCAAATCTTGCGTCCCATTCTCCATTACTAATAATTTCCAATGCATCTTTGGCCCAGTGACCATCGATCTTTACTCTCATAGATACACAAGTGCCGATTACTTCTCTTGTCTGAGCCTTAAGGTCTGCTCCAGTAAGATGACCTTCGCCATTCTTTTCCTTAGCAACCTCCATTGCTTTTTCTAGAGGAAGGTCCTCAACTGCGGAATCAAGTCCACCATTACACTTCTTGACACCTAATGCTTTGATAATCAGCTTGGATGTCCATGGCTTTGGCATTTGTTCCATCTCCTTGTCACTAATCGTGAGCATTTCGCCGACTAACCACCCCTATTTAATCGCGATGGGTGTGATTTCGAGGCTATATTACGCGAACTGCTCGGTTGTGAACCTTGCTTTCACTGTGTCTTTGGCAAGAATAACATCTACCTATTCACTCAACTCGCTCTATGACCCTTACGTGGTCTCCGCGCATGTTGATAGTCATTGGAATTAGTTGTTCATACAATTCCATGCTGACTTCTTCTTTTGATTCTGATACACCAGTAATTCTTGCCTTTTCGCCCTTGAATGCACCTGTAACTATCTCGACAATACAGCCGATTTCGATACCGCTGGTGACTGCCTTTGGCTCAAGGTACGGCAGGATATCTTCTAGAGGTGCTTCTCCAGGAAGAACAGATTTAGCATTCTTCATTGGTGTCAAATTCAATCCTCTGCGTGCGCTTGGATCTCTTCCACCAGCTCTACCAATCAATTTCTCAACATGGTGGATTGCACTTGATTCTACGAATACGTATCCTCTCATAGCCGGTGGGTGAAGAATAGACATAATCTCTGGTTGGAGGGCACGTAGGGAACCTCCTCCGTGTAATCTTGCATGCATTTCAGCTGCAACTCTCTGCTCTCCACCAATCGCTGTTTTAACGATGTAAAGGAATGAGCCGACTGAACCGTACATCTCACGGAATATCGATTCCGCTCCATCCATATCCAAATTAGCAAATATGCAGTTGTAATCCTTTAGCATACCAGGATCAATCCATTCTGATTTCTCATAAATCCCTGCTGGCTCAACTTCATCTGTGGAAGATACGATAAGGATCGGCATAACATCTACTAGTTTCCTTCCCATGTCAATTCCAAGTTCAGGTCCAGTTGAGTGGTAGTGAAGGCTCTCTACTGGAATTCCAGTACATGCGCTGACCCTCTCTAGAACTTCTTCTTGAGTGTCAGCAATTCCGTAAACACCATCCCAAAGTCCCGGGAATTCTTGGTCGGTCTTGGTTCTCCTAAGTAGGAGAAGTTTTTCTTCGAATCTAACGAAAGCAATGAAAGCATCAGTCATCTAAATCACCTCAAGGCAAAGGAATGTTCAGCCAGTTTTGGAAAACATGCGGTAGTGCATTGTCCATCAATAGTAGTGTTGCAAAGCCAACAGCTCCTAGAACAAACAATCCTATTCCACATACGATTGAGGTTCTCTTGAATTCTTCAGCACTAGGTTTTCTAGCCATTCTAATGATACGGGCCCAGTCTCCACCAGTGATTCTTCTGCGTACGAATGATTCGACAGAATCTTGTGCATTTTGCACTCTTTGTTCAAAGTTTACTTCGTTATCTGACATGGCTACGCCTCCTCGGACTCTCTTGCCCACCTACCCACTTATTATGAATCAATCGGATAAAGCAAGGTGGAAAAAAGGAGGGTTGAAATGCTCTGTCATTTAGATTGGGTAACATGGGAGATGCCGACCCCTACCGTGTTTTGGGAGTAAACAAGGACTCGAGCGACTCAGAGATTCAGCGTGCTTATCGAAAAAAGTCGAGACAATATCACCCTGACCGCAATCAAGGGGATAAAGCAGCAGAGGTGAAATTCAAGGAAGTACAATCCGCATATGAATCAATTGGGACAGAACAAGCCAGAAGAGAATATGACCAGAAAAAACAGATGGAAAATATGTTCGGAGGAGGAAATCCATTCGGACGTGGAAACCCGTTTGGACAAAGTAATCCATTCGGACAAGGAGGGATGGGAGGTCTTGATGATATGATTTCACAAATGTTTGGAGGCGGCGGAATGCCTAGACAGGCACCTCCATTCCAACAAAGGCAAAGACAATCAAGTCCTGAACCCGAAAAAGGCAAAGACTTGCAAGTATCATTGGACTTAACTCTTGAACAGGCTACAGAGGGTGGGAAATTTCCTTTTTCAGTGAGAAGAATAAGGTTTGAAAATGGCACCCAGGAGACAAAGAAAGTAACCATGAAATTGAATTTGGAGCCCGGCATCGAGCATGGCTCAAACAAGAAACTCAAGGGACAAGGGCATGCTCATCCAAGAGGAACAAACGGGGATTTAATCGTCAAAATAAGAATCGATCCCGGCAGTGGGAGAAGATGGGAAGATGGAAAATTAGTGCAAGATGTCCCCGTACCATATTCAACTCTAATGCTTGGTGGAAAGGTACAGATTACCACACCAAACGGTAAATCTGGAAATTTATCGGTGGCAAAAAACAGCCTGCCTGGAGAAAGGCGAAGGATGGGGAAAGCAGGATATAATGACGGAGATTTAGAGTTAGAATTCGTTCTTCAGGAAATTGAATCTTTGACTAAAAAACAACTCGATTTGATTCAAAAATTGAAGGAAACGGGGCTGTGAGATGTCTAGGAACCATAGAGGAAAACCTCAACATAAGAGGAAGAATAATCACAGAGGGCAGAAGAGGCAAAAAGGTCCAAAATCTCCAGATGATGAAAGGTTGTGGAGGAGACTAATTCCTTACATTGATGATTTTTCACGGTCTTATCAGAAAAGAGATTTACTTGATTTGATTGAAAGCAAAGAAGGGTTGAAGGCAAAGCATTCTTCCGACTCCACCGAAAAAAATAGATTTGAATCCAGCGTATTAACAGCACTAGCAAAAGGTGTTTCAAAGGGTGAAAGATTTTACCAAAAAGATGGCGGAATTAAGTTAAGAAAGTCGAATGAAGTTACTGAAATATTGAACAAAAAGACGTCATGGGAAGCGTTTTTCTCACGCCATTCTAAGCCGATAACAACATTGCGTGGGGCCTATGCTCTAAAAGAAGGTGAAGAGTATCAATCCAGAGGAGAAATTAATCTAGTGACAAAATCTGATTCTCAAAAATACGATGTAATCGAGCAGATTATGCATTGTGTTCTAAACGGAGAAAAGGTAACTCATTGGCCTAGTGAATTCTTCCTTGATGAAAGCACAAAACTCGTTTGCTGGGATGAAACTGATTTGGTTAAAGAAGTTGAAAAATTCCTCACAAAGAGAAGCGGAATGAGGTTTCGAAGCATGGAGCCACATTGTGCTTTACTGCTGTATTGTGACCAAAAAGTCAGTGCTGAAGAACTTCTTGAAAATAGATTGAAGGCATTGAAAAGAGAAGACAAGAATCCTTTCCCAAGACATTGGGACCAAAGGCATGTGGACAGCCAAGATAGTATTCCCGAGGTGGATGGTGATTTGGAAGTATCAAAAGGGAGAACAGATTTACGACATCTTCCATTTATGACAATAGATCCTCACGATGCTAAGGATTTCGACGATGCAGTGTGCTTGGTTGAAAAGGATGGTAAAAGATGCTTATGGGTAGCGATTGCAGATGTAGCTAATTATGTAATAAAGGATTCTGCTCTGGATAATGCTGCCTTGAACAGAGCAACATCGGTGTATCTACCGCACGCTGTTTTACCGATGTTACCTCCGAGACTTGCTGATGATTTGTGTTCTCTAAGAGCAAACGTAGACCGGCTTGCTATGGTGATTGCATTACACTTAGACGATGAGTCGAACATAATTGAAACAAAGGCCTACGAAGCAGTCATTCATGTTGACGAGAATCTTGCATATGAGGATGCATTAGAACAAGATAGATTCTCTGAGATGATGGAATTAGCAGACCTGTGGAGATCTAGGGAAATAAGGCTAGACATCAATACTGCAGAAGTCAGGCCACGCTTGAAAACTGATGGTATCAGCTTACAGATTAAGTGGCCAAATAGAGCGACGCAAATGATTGAGTCATTCATGGTAGCAACTAATTCTGCTGTTGCACACATGCTTGGAAAAGAAGGAGCGAGTGTTCCATATCGCTGCCACACTCCACCCGATAGACCGGAAGTTACAGCACTCAACGCCAAGATATCTGCTCTCGGATTAAACATTGAATTGCCAATGCCAAGCCATAGGAAGGTAGGTCAAGACGAATCTGAGGAGTTGAATGACTTGCTTTCCTCGTGGGCTGGTAGCTCGATTTCAATGGAGATTGAAGAGAACCCGGAAGATGAGAAAACCCAAGATTACATGTCCACAGTGGTTGATTCAGAAGCGAGAAAAGATATGCTAAAGGCTTTAGCAAAGGCACAAAAACAGGCTAGCGAATTAGACGATGTCAAGAGACGAATTATCGACCAAGGGCTGTTCCAGTTAATGCAAAGAGCGACTTATTCAGAAGAAAATCTGGGGCATTTTGGCTTAGATCTCGATGCTTATGTTCATTTTACTAGCCCCATAAGGAGATATCCTGATCTAATGGTTCACAGGCAACTAAAATCTCTGATACATGGAAATGATTGGGTTTACTCAAAACAAGAAGTTGTTGACATCAGCGCTCATTGTTCTGAGAGAGGTTGGGAATCAAAAACGATAGAGTGGGAACTGGTTGCTAACACATTCCACATGTACTTGCTAGATGGCGGGAAAATCGGAGAGATAGGAGGAGAGGATGTTTCAGCAATTACCTGGCCTTCAAGGGTTACAGGTTTGAGAAACCCTTGGGTATTCCTGGATTTAATCGGAGATGGATCTATCCAAGGAAGAATGCATTTGCGTCAATTAAGTAAACAACGTACGAGCGTTGACGAGCATGGAATTCACGTAATCCCTGCCGAGCCTGACCACAATGGCATGCAAGAACCTCTTTTGACACTGGGGCAAAGATATCCCTGTAGACTGCAAGGAGTTGACCTGTGGTCTGGTCAAATGGACTTAGCACCAATTTAGGATAATTTCGCAAATCCTCTTTAGCAAAAACCCCGAGGATTAGTTATGCAGGCAGATGATAAAGTGGTCCTCCAAATTGGTGGGATGACTTGTGCTGCCTGTACTGCATCGGTTGAAAATGTGTTAAATCGCACAGATGGAGTCATTTCTTCCAGTGTCAACTTGATGCTGGAAAAAGCAACATTGCAAATCCTTCCAGAAAAATTTGTTCTAAACAATGCTCTGGATGCAGTAAAAAATGCAGGTTATACTGGTAAAGTACACATTGACGCTAGCGAACACAGGAGACAAAAGAAAGCAGAAATAGCAAATGAAAACAGGGTTGTTGGAATTATCCTTCTTGCCTCAGTAGTCTCATTTTTGTTATTGATGGTGCTGCCAAAATATGCTTCAGGATTTGGACCTTCATACAATCAAATAATCGCTGGAATACTTTGCACTTTTGTTTGGTTTAACGGTATGAATTTCTACCGAGGTGCATTATTAGCAATTCGAAAAGGTAGAGCAAATATGGATGTTCTTGTGTTCTCTGGAACCACTATTGCAATCGTTTGGTCTGTGTACCATTTAGCAAATTCATTAGTCAATTCCACTGAAATCAACCAACACTTATTTTTTGATGGAGCAGCATTCATAATTGCGTTTGTAAAATTAGGAAATCTAATGGAAGCAAAAGCGAAATTAAGAGCAACTGAGGCTATTCATTCACTTATGTCGCTCAAGCCAATGAGCGCATTTGTAGTCCAAGATGATGGTGAAACAACGCTAGCAACGCCAATAGAAGATATTGATATTGGATCTCTAATCAAAGTCAGAGCGGGAGAAATTGTCCCATTGGATGCAAAAGTAGAAACTGGTGAGGCTTTAGTGGATATTTCCAGTTTCACCGGCGAGCCCTATCCTGTAAGAAAAACTCCTGGTGATGAGATAGTCGGTGGATGCTCGCTCATCGATGCAAGTTTGATACTCAAGACTACAAAAGTTAGCGGGAATACCATGCTAGACAAGGTACTTGCTATGGTAGAAGAGGCCCAAATTGGCAAAGCCCCGGTGCAAAAATTAGTTGATAAAATCGCAAGCATATTTGTCCCGATTGTCCTTTTACTGGCTTTCTGTGCAGGCATAATTTGGTATGCCTCTGGTGCAAGTTTAGAACATGTGATGACGGTAGTAGTATCTACTCTAGTGATTGCTTGTCCGTGCGCATTGGGACTTGCAAGCCCGACTGCATTGGTTATGGGAACTGGAGTTGGAGCAAGATATGGCTTGTTAATCAAAGGAATTGAAGCACTAGAATTAGCGCACAAAGTTGACACAATTGTTCTAGATAAAACCGGAACCATTACTCAAGGCACTCCGAAGATTAGCCACATTGAAACAAAGCGTGGCGAGTTTAGAGATATGCTTGGATTAGCTGCTGCCCTAGAAGAAGAATCAACACACCCACTGGCAAGTGCAATAAAGTGGTCTTGGGAGAATGTTTCTAGCAAGAAGTACAAAGTTGAGAATATAGAGATAAAAGGTGGGAAAGGAATCACTGGAATTCATGATGACGCAATTATTGGAATAGGTAATATGGCTCTTTGCGAAGATTATGAAATCGCTATTTCCAAGGAAGAAAGAGAAGAAATTATTGCTAGGAAAAATAGTGGTGCAACATTGATGTTTGTGTTCAAAGATTCTGAATTACTCGGCTGGCTAGAGGCAAAGGATAGAATTCGTAATACTACACCAAAAGCAATAAAGAAAGCAAAGGATGCTGGATTTGATTTGATTATTCTGACTGGAGATTCACAAGAAGCTGGTCAAAGAATTGCCGAAGAAATCGGAATTGAAACTGTGATTGGTGATGTTAGACCTGACCAAAAGGCTGAGACAATAAAAGAACTACAATCAGAAAATAAGATTGTAGCAATGCTTGGGGACGGCATAAATGATGCTGCAGCTTTAGCACAAGCAGAAGTTGGTATGGCAATGGGACAAGGCTCAGATATTGCCTTAGACAGTGCAGATTTCGTCTTGGTTAGAAATGATGTTAGCGATGCAATCAGTGCTTTAGATCTCGGTAAGACAACCATGGGCAAAATTAGAACCAATCTTGGTTGGGCTTTTGTTTACAATCTAATCGGAATCCCTCTAGCGATGGGATTATTATTCCCCTTCACTGGTTGGTTATTACCCCCAGCATTTGCAGCGGCGGCAATGTCGCTCTCAAGTGTCAGCGTAGTGAGCAACTCGCTTACCCTACGCTGGTGGAGACCCATAACATGAGGTGGAAAAATGTCAGAACACGTACTAAACATCAAGATTGCAGGAATGACTTGTGGAGGATGCTCTGGAAGGGTAAAGAGAGTCTTGGAAGAAGATGAGAGAGTCATCTCAGCAGACATCCGTCATGAAACCGATTCTGGGAGTGTAAGGTGCTCTACCAAACTCTCCAAGGATGAACTCATTTTTCTGGTGAACATGACTGGGTTTCAAGCATCAAACTGAGGTGAAATTATGTCAATTATGATCATATTGAATCGTCAACCATATGATGGAACTGATATCACATGGAATGCCCTAAGATTGGCAAAGCAACTCAAATCGGATGGGCAAGAAGTGAGGATTTTTCTGATGAATGATTCAGTTGATTTAGCCCGTGATGGAATTACGCCTCCTGAAGGTGTAGAGGACATGGTAGCTATGCTCAAAGCCCTAATTGCTAATGGAGTACCAGTGAAAGTTTGCGGAACTTGTCAAGCAAGGTGTGGGGTATTGAAAGGACAGCCGTATTATGAGGGGGCTCAATTTTCAACTATGGCTGAGTGTTCACAGTGGGTAATTGACTCAGAAAAAGTCCTGACCTTCTAATTTTCAAGTCACGGCTTTCACTTCACTAATACCATTAATTAATATGGATAAGAGCCCCGAGGGTAAAACAAGTCTGAGGATTGAAAATGACGCGCACCATAGCAGAGGAAAATTCCATGCTTGGAGCGTATAATTGGAAAATTTCAAGAGGAGATGAGGCTGAAACTTTACTCCAAGGTTATGTGCGCCCACAATACGCAAAACCTGGCTCCACAATCTCATTTCACGCATCTAGTGAAATAGATGGTTGCCAATTTTTCATCAGGATTTTCCGACTTGGGTGGTATGGTGGTTCTGGAGCAAGACAGGTCCATAGATCAAAAATAATCACTGTTGACAGTAATGGAGTTTGGTCAAAGGAAAACGGGTGGCAAGGTAATTCTAAACTCGGCGATGCTGTACTAGGTATGAATTGGCCACGAGCTTACCAGCTATACATTCCTGATGACTGGTTATCGGGCAGTTATATTGCTAGGTTCGAGACCTTGGATGGTAAAGCCTACATCCATCCTTTCTGGGTTTCAACCACCGGAGAGAGCACTGCTAAGATTGCGGTTTTGGGGGCAGTGATAACAAGCCAAGCAAGAAATTGGTGGGGGGGGATTAGTGCAACTAAGGTGCTAAAGGGTGCTCCCGATGTAAAGGAGCACTTGTATTATCCAGTTGGTTCCGAGAAACTTTCCTTTGAAAGACCATACTTCAACCCAAGAGGGGGCGATGCCCTTAGGTGGGAGTATCCACTGGTAAGATGGCTAGAAAAAATGGGCATTGAAGTTGCTTACCATACAGATTTAGAACTCGAAACAAACCCAGAAATTTTAGAAAGATACACTCACATCATCACTGCGGGACCAATGAGATATTGGACAGTAAATACCGAAAGCGCCCTAGTTAATTACGTAAATAGTGGCGGAAATGTAGTCCATCTTGGTTCAGAGGCAGGGCAACACATCGTTGCACTAAGAAATCATAATGACTACAGAGATGGACAGATAATTCTTCAGCCTGACGAAGAGTACAAAGATATTGGCGAGAGACTAGAGAACAGATTTTTCTCTAGTACTATTTCAGGCTCAAGAAATAAAGCACCTTGGGCAAATCTCAAAATTAATTCAAAAATGAACAAATATATGCCCAGTCAACTAAAATTACCTGCATTAGAAATAGAAGGCATTGTCGGTTTGTCATGGGACAAGAGTATGCCCTCAGATGATGTAGAAATAGTGGCAAATAAGAGAATTAAACACAGAAAATGGACTTACAGGAACGCAAATTCACACATCAAGAAATTTCCGTCAGGAGGTAGCATATTCAACGCAGGCGTATCTAGTTGGACGTGGGGTCTAGAAAAATTTGGAAACCATGGGAATGCCGAGATGGATGAAAATTTACAAAGCATCACTCTTGGATTGTTTGGGATTAGTCGAGATGATTTACCAAAATCAACCCAAATTGCAAATATGTCAAAAGAAGGATATAGAGACTCAGTAGGACTTGAAGAATATAACGCACTGCTCCTTGCAAACCCGAGAGATTTTGATGCCTTAATGGGAGCAGGTTTGATCTTGTTCCAAGAAAAGGAGTACTATCAAGCTCATACATATTTTGAACGGGCTATTCAAGTTAGACCGTCATCAATTATTGCAAATTACAGACTGGCAAGAAATCACCACAAATTGAAGCAATTTGAAGAAATGGTACCTATCTATGATTTTTTGATAGAAAATTGTCCACACCGCCTTCATTACAGGATACAATATTCTCAGTTATGTGTAAACCTAAAGAGGTACAAAGAAGCTGAAGAAACTATCCTCGAGGTGATTCAAGAACTTCCAGAGGATCCTCGAGGATGGACTATTTTGGCATTGTGTTACAGAAGGACAGAAAGATTCCAACAAGCAGAAGAATACTGTCAAAAAGCATTGATTTTAGAACCAGATAATCTTGATAGTTTGATACAACATGCTTTGATATCACAAGACGCAGATGGTTACTTAGAAGCAGAATCTAGGTGGGAAAAGGTTGCAAAGAAGGCTCCCGACAACTACCTTTCAATGCTCGGTATTGCCAAGGCTTCGTTTAAGAAAAAAGAATTTGAAAAAGGTAAAAAAATCCTAGAGGGGCTAATTCAAACTGAAGAAAATAAATCAAAAATTCTTCCGTATCTTGAACTAATTTATCTTAATTTCAATGAGTACAAAGATTATTCTGAAACTGTGAAAATATGCAACCTATTACTCGAAAATATTGGAACAAAAATGCAAGAACACAAACGATTAGAACACATTATTTACTGCCATTTAGCAATTAGTCTGTTAAAAATTGAGCGGATTGAAGAGGCGATTACGACTGTTGAAAAATTACTCCTCGAAAACCCAGAAAATGACGAATATAGACTCTGCTTAAGTAAGATTTACAGAGAATCGGGAGATTATGAAAAATCATTTGAATACCTCAACGAGATTTTTGCTCTCTCTAAAAAAGATGTTTCACCAATATCATCGAAAGGCGAAAGTATGGAAATATCTGTAGAGTTTTTGACAAAAACAGACTCTTCAAAAGAATATGATGGTCCACTCGTCTCAGTAATTATGACTACATACAAATCTCTGGAACTATTAGAGATTGCTGTGAATTCAATCCTCAATCAAACACATCAAAATTTGGAATTGATAATTGTAGATGATAAGAGTCCAGACAATACTTTTGACTTGATAATGGAATTATCCAAAAAGGATTCAAGAATTATACCATTGCGCATGAAGGAAAATGGAGGCACTTACAAGGCGAAAAATTATGGAATCCAGCGTGCGAAAGGAAAATACATCGCTTTCCATGATTCCGACGACTGGTGCCATCAAGATAAAGTCAAATTACAAGTTGCGCGGCTAGAATCTAAACCAAATCTTGTGGGAGTAACCACCTCATATATTCGTGTTGACGAAAACAGTAACATTGTTTACAGAGGAGTTGGAGCAATTCGGCATGCTTGCATATCCCTTATGTACAGAAGAAAGTTAGTGGAAGAAAAAATTGGTTTCTTTGACAGTGTAAGGGTTTCTGCAGATTCTGAATTTGAGAGAAGAATTTTTGCTGTTTTTGGAGAATCTGCAATTTCTCACATAAATCTACCAATGATTATTGCAAGTGTTCGTCAAGAATCGTTATCGGGTGGTGGCAAATTTGCTATTAATTGGACTGGTTTGACAGGTCCAAGATTTGAATATAGGAAAAAATTCGAGCACTATCACAATCAAATTCAACAAGGGGTTAAGAGTGGTTTTATCCCATTCCCCCATGACAAACGAGAATTTGAAGCCCCGGAAGAAATGATTTGGTGATAATATGAAATTATTCAGTCAACATGTAAAATCAAGACATAAGAGATGGTGGGTAGATAAAGACCCTCATATTCACAAAAATCTTGCTGGCAAACTTACCGGCAGAAAATTTGTTGAAAATCTCGGCTTAAAGGTCCCAATTTTGTATCACCTTGGGGACAGTATCGAAGAAATCCCTCACTTTGATGAGTTACCTTCCAAATTTGTTTTGAAGCCGTCAAGAGGATGGTCGGCAAAAAATATCTTTGTCATGGTGGATGGCGTCAACCAACTCGATGGAAAATCTTGGTCAAGACAAGAAATTGTGGATTCAATTGTTTCCCAGCCCGAGGTACATAATCATAAATCGACAAAAATTATTATTGAAGAATATCTAGAAGATTGGAAAAAACCGGATTTAATTCCGTATGATTACAAATTCTACATGTTTGGTAGCGAATGTGCATTTGTCACGATTATTGAACGGAATAGCAATGTTAATTCCAACAAAAATAGATTTTGGAATATCACAATGGACTGGAAGTCGTGTGAATTCAAGATCATTAAAACTCAAACTCCAGAAGAGGTGCTGCCAGATATACCCGATTGCTGGGATGAGTTATGTGAAACAGCAATTAAACTTGGTAAGGAATTAGGAATCTTCATGAGAATTGATCTCTATGCAACAAAGAGAGGAGCGGTTTTCGGTGAATTTACCCCTCAACCACATGGTGGAAACGGCTTCACAGAAGAGGCTGACAAATGGCTGGGGTCAATCTGGAGAGGGCTTGAGGGCGCTGGAGAATAAATCAAAGGAGACTGCTAAGATGGGAAATTACTCTATGCGTTGTTTGGGAACTGGTGAGACATTTGAGGATGATTATACTCTACATTTCACTGATGGAGCACTAGTAATCGCAGATTACAAATCAAAACTCGAAGTAAAATCAAATTTGGAAGGCATATGGAAGTATCAAGATTGGTTGCCAATTTCAAAACCAACATCAGATGTGGCAGGTACTGTAACTTACAAAGCCGAAGCATTAGGTCAAGAACTAGGATTGACTAACTTATGGATTACTTTTCATGGCTATTGGCCTGAAAGGAAAGCCATATGCCCAACCGGGGCTTTCAAAGATATGGAAGCGGTTCCTACAATACAAAGAATGAGAGATCACGGCTGCAAGGGAATCATTTGCGCATCTGCGGGAAACACTGCTAGAGCTTTTACTCATTTTTGCGGGAAAAATAATTTCCCGCTAATTGTCATTGTTGGTGGAATTCATGCAGATAGAATTTGGGCAACTGATGATGTCCCTTTGGACTCAGTGAAGGTTGTTGTTGTCGAGGATGGTGATTATCTGGATGCTAAATTAGTTTCAAAAGAAATTGCTGCGAAGTTAGAAGGTTGGCAACTCGAAGGAGGGGCGCATAATATTGCAAGAAGGGATGGAATAGGATCACTAATACTTGATGCATGGAACGAAATAGGTCGTCTACCAGACCATTATTTCCAAGCAGTGGGCGGAGGACCTGGCCCAATAGGCGTCAAGGAAATGATGCAAAGATTAGTTGATTTTGGTTTGGCAGAGGAGCCAGTTTCTAAAATACACCTTTCTCAAAATCCAGAGCATTGTCCAATTCATAATGCATGGCAGGAAAAACGAAGCCAACTTATAGAATCAGATTTTCCAAATGAAGAGGTAGAGGTATACTCTGATTATCTGCTAAATAAATCTCCTTCTTATGGGATAAAAGGCGGAGTTTATGATATATTGAATGCAAGTAAGGGAGAAACTTATGTCGTGCCAAGGGATGATGCAATAAGAGCTTCAGCGTTGTTTGAAGAAGTTGAAGGAATCGATATTATGTCTCCTGCAGCAGTTGCTCTTGGTTCGTTGATTCAAGCAAAAGATTCAGGGAGAATCCAACCAGAAGATTGCATCGTGCTAAACGTGAGCGGAGGCGGAGTAAATCGCCTGAAGAGGGATAAAAACACTAGAATTGTTGAACCTTGGCTTGTTGCTCCAAAGAATGGTTTAGCGGATTCCGTGGTCAAAAAACTAAACAATCAATGATTGTAGTTCAACTCCAAAAAGTAGGGAAATTTCTTCCTAGGCTCGAGTCAATGTCCAAATATTGGATTGATTTGGCAAAGTTATGGATGTTGGTTTTTCCCAGGATGACGGGAAAATCATAATTACATTTTCCAGACACGACGGGGATGGGACATTTTCTCAGAAAATAAAAATGAATTCTGACTTAGTTGGCTGTGATTTTGGAAATAATTTACAGTTAGGTGAAATTCATCAAGATCATTTAGCACTTGCCTCAATTCTCCTTTCTAACCCATTTGTCTCTGAAGAATTAATCATTAATGGAGGAATGAGTGAGAGGTTCTTCGAAGCGACAAAAAGAATCACTAAGTACAAGGTCAAAAAACCGGAGAGTTTTATCGAACCATACAATTCTGTTGAGAACTCAAGACCTAGTTTGTCCTTTTCAGGAGGAGCTGATTCTACCGCAGCCCTTCTTTTGATGCCAAAGAATACTCTATCTGTTTTCTTGGATAGACCTCTGAAATTCGGTCGTTCTCTGTATAACAAATCAGCTGCATATGCGACCATAGAACATGCTAAATCAGAAGGTTATGAGGTGAAAAAAATTGATTGCGATTTAGAATACATCAGATCACCCATAGGTTTTCCTACTGACCTGGCAACAAGTGTTCCTCTGGTCTTGATGGCTGCAAAAGAAAACTTGGATAGCGTTGCATTTGGAACTGTTCTAGAATCCGCTTACAGAGTTGGACATGAAACCTGTAGAGATTACAAGCAAAGCGGTCATTACAAGGTTTGGGGGGGTCTTTTCGAGGCTGCTGGCATACCATTATACCTCCCAGTTGCTGGAATAAGTGAGGTTGGAACAAGCAATATCGTAATGAACTCATCATTTTATGATTATACTCGTTCTTGTATCCGTGGAAAGTTCCCAAAGCCATGCCTCAACTGCTGGAAATGCTTTAGAAAATCAATGGTTGATAATCGATTGAAAAATACTAAAGTTTCTGACAGGGAAATGAAAAAATGGTTGAAAGTTAGAGAAGTAAAACGCAAACTTACTCCACATCCAATTAGCCACGAAAACGTTCTGTCTTGGAGTTTGCAAGGTGGTAATGCTAGAGGGGAAATGAAGAATCTGTTGATGAATAGAATGGAAGGAAAGATTCGGAATATGGACTTCTTGACAGATTGGTATAGTCCTTCCATCGAACTAGTACCAGAAAGATATAGAGAAGAGACTACACAAAATATCCATAATTATCTAACTGAAATGGATGAAAAATATCATGAAGAAATTACGGGACATAAAATGACAGAATGGCTAAATTCAGAAGAGGCAAAAGAGGCTCTAGTCATCTTTTCTAAACTAATTCAATAAACTAAATTATGCGATGTGGTAATTTGACTAACACAATTTTAATCACAGGCGGGACAGGATTTGTTGGGTCATTTCTTTGTAAGAAAATTATTGAAACAACTGAGTATAATGTGAAAATCTTCGACAAAAAATGCGGAAAAAAAATAGATAATTTCATTCAAGAGAATTCACAGAGAATGAGATTCATCAGGGGTGATATCCGTGAATTTGAAGAGATTAAAACTGCAACCATTGGAGTTGAAAAAGTCATACATTTAGCGGCAATAACCTCTGTCCAAGAATCAATAAGTAATCCTGAATTGACAATAGAAACGAACGTAAATGGTAGTAAAAATTTAATCAAAGCTTGTTTAGAAACTGATGTTAAACGAGTTGTTTTCGCCTCATCGGCTGCTATTTACGGAGAGAATCAGAGCTTGCCAATAAAAGAGCAAGATGCTGGTCTATTTCCACTAATTTCTCCTTATGCACAGTCAAAATTAGCTAATGAAATTGATATTCATGCATTATCTGGTGATACTATTTGCTCTATCGGCTTGAGATTCTTCAACATATATGGGCACAGTGAGTTATTTGAAGAGCAATTGGCTTCGGTAATTCCAGCTTTTGTTGAGAAGATTAGACAAAGGCAATCACCGAGGATATATGGCGATGGTTCAGCAACTAGAGATTTTGTTCATCTATCCGATGTCTACTCTGCGATAATGAGGGCACTTGTTGTGGACAAGGCTAATCTAAATGATGCAAGAAATTACAACATCGCATCAGGAAATGCTGTTTCAATGTTGGAGCTCGTGAACTCAATAAATATCCAAATGAGTCAAATCGAAGAAAATTGGATTTCGGTATCTCATGAAATCAGTCAATCAAGGCAGGGAGATATCTCTCACTCTTGTGCGGACATAACGCTAGCAAGAGATAATTTGTCTTGGACACCAAAGGTAAAACTCGAGGAAGGATTGAAGGAAATGTTACTTCAATCAATCTAAATTCAGTAATTTGTTGTATTTTTCATACATTTCTTTAGGGTCTCCAACTGCGTAAATCTCTCCTTTTTCCATGAGGATGATTCTATCACAAATTTCCATCATCAAGCCTTGTGAATGAGAGACCATAATCACTGTTCCAGACCCATCGATCATGTCACGGACTCTTTTCTCGCTCTTTTTCCTAAACGAAGCATCTCCAACTCCTAATACTTCGTCGATAAGCAAAATATCTGGCTTGAAAGCTGTAGCGACGGATATCCCCAGCCTTGCTTTCATACCAGATGAATAAGTGCGGATAGGGCGCTCAAAATGATGCCCCAATTCAGAAAATTCCAGAATATCATCTATTTTTTCATCAATCTGTTTCTTTTTCCAACCCATTAATGAAGCGTAAAGATATGTATTTTCCATTCCTGTTAAATTTCCATTGAACCCGACTCCAACTCCCGCAAGTAATGACACGACTCCTCTAACTTGAATTTCTCCAGAATCAGGTGGGAACACTCCGCCAATTAATCTCAGCAATGTACTCTTTCCTGCTCCATTTCTACCGATTATTCCAACAACTTCTTTTTCATTAAAATCAATGGTTACAGGCCCAATCTTTGATGGCTCAATTTTTTTGGATTTCTCAAACCGGGTTTGAGGATAGGTCAAGACTACATCATCCATTGTCAAGACCTTCATAATCCAGCCACCACCTTATGTGCTCTATTTTGGAATATCATTGTTCCAAAGACTACCACGGTTAGCACAAAGCCAATCCAAATCCCATAGCCAAAGTCTGGGATATTTGAATCAGTTCCAAACATGATATCTCTCATTTGTGTTATGGGCACAATTACCGGGTTGAGATGTGCCACATACAGTGTCCAGCCCTCTCCAAACCTACCGCTGAGCATATCATATGTCCACATTACAGGGGAAAAGAAGAAGCCAACCCTGGAGAGGAAATTAACGAAATTTGCTATGTCCGGAATTCTTACTGCTGCTGGCGCAGTCATCATTCCAAGACACAAGCCAGTTAGTGCTGTGATCAGCAGAAATACTGGTACAAGAACTACTCTCCAATCGAGTGAAACCTCGTACATAATCAAAAACGGAATTATGGCTACCAATGATATCAATGCTAACACATAATTGGTCATCATGGTGCTAACTGCGAATACTGATTTTGGTATTTTTGTGAATTGAAAAAGTGATGCATTTGCGGACAAAGTTCGGGTTGTAGAAGTCCAGGTTCTTGCAAAAATTGTCCATGTGATTACACCTATCATAAGTATTCCAGGATATGTTTCATCGGCTCTTCCTACGATTAGAACAAACACAAACGAATAGGCAAGAGTGAGTAAAATCGGTTCAATAATTGCCCAGAGGTAACCAAGCCAAGGACCCCTGTAACGGGCATCCAAATCTCTTCTAATCAATCGCTGAATTAAGTAGGAGTGGGATAAATTATCGGAGATGAAATTGTAAGGAGCCATCAGCAAGCTTCTCTTTTTCCACATCGGTCTCAATTCTTGAGCATCCGATGCATTTTCCATATCGATACTTGCTTAACCACTATTTATCAAATATACTCAACTAAGGACAAATAATGGCTATTACAATGAGTGAATCTTGATTTTGGAAATCAATCAAACAACTATAACCAACTCTGTGAACCAAATGGCATGCGTAAGATGCTGATTCTAGTTATACTAGCAGTTGTCTTACTCCCTTACGCAAGTGCGGAAACATACAGAATTTCAGGCACTGTGAAATTCGCTAATGGTACGCCAATGACACTCGATTATGTTTCAGTTGCTTGTCCAGAGGATGAAATCCAATGCTTTCAATACCGTGGAGTCGATGTTAGAACTGATGCTAATGGATATTTCACGGTAGTAATTGATGCCGACCGAGATGAAGATGACACGGAGATATATCTCTCAGTAAAAGGTGAAAACTTCACGCACATTATCGATATCTCTGCAATGGAAAACTCTTCTAATAATCGAGTAATTCAAGATATTCAGTTAGAGCAGAACCCCATCTCAGGTGGTATTTTTGCCGGAGTAGGATGTTGCATCCTGATCTTTGGGCTTGCCTTTATTTCGGTATTATTCAGAACGACTCGAAGATTGTCTACCGAGGAAGGTAGATTAGAATTCATGGGGATTAGACGCGCTAATGAGTTACAGTGTCCCAAATGTGGAGATATAGTGTACCAGCATGAGCTTGTGCGCCATCTGATGACAGTTCACGATATGCCCCCAGTAGAAGCAGGCGAACTAACCGGATTGGTGATGAGAAAAACTTGGCAAGAGGAAGAATGATTCCAATTACCGAACCACTTATCCAGAACGATGAGGGCAAATTCTCACCGACGCACAATTGGAAATTGTGCTAGCTTCTCA
>CEUM01033515.1_pt1 | contig 26740 bp, 16 predicted proteins | sample 356421 | NCBI WGS metagenome assembly CEUM01 (sample SAMEA2622716, study PRJEB7988) | marine metagenome | biome: marine biome (ENVO:00000447); feature: surface water layer (ENVO:00002042); material: "saline water (ENVO:00002010), including plankton (ENVO:xxxxxxxx)" | depth 5 m
TGCATCACTTGCTACGAATGCAGCAGCACCGTCCTTGTTACCAAATGCATCATTGGTGTACTCAAATGTCAGAAGGCCTCCCCAAGAGACGCGATAGGTAGGGTGAATTATTCCCATTATGTTTAGAACTGCAAGCATTAGTCCTAGCAATCCTAGCCAGAAATACCATGACGCAAGAGTGCTGGATGGATTTAACAGAATTGTGCCCAGATTGCCCTGTGCATTATCTCCGTCATCGCTCATGGGCTGGGCGACCTTAGACGCGGTTAAGAGTCTTGCCAAAGTCAGCAAACAGTCAATTCACAGTTCAAAGCTGTGTTTGATGGCGATATTTAGCAGAGAAAACCTCATTCAAAGCAGGTTCTGCTTTGGACATAACATCGCAAGGGTCAATGTTAGTTGGAATGCATGAATTGATTTCCTTGCTTCGGCCATATCTCCCTCTAGAGATTGTCTTCGCAGTGATTAATCCGAGCATATCGAGATTCGAGATGATGCCGGAAACTCTCCTTGATGTGAGGAATTGCTGTCCTACATTTGTGCAAGCCTGCTTGTAGATATGGTACACTTCACCAGTTTGCATATTTCTTAGCCCATTTTTCTCATTGATTAGGACAGATGCTAGAACCAATTTTTGTTGAGTGGGTAGTGTGCGGATTACAGGAGTAACTTGGTCTGACTCGATTTGAGCCTGTGCTATTCGAACATGGTTTTGCTCTACTAGGTCTAAGCCTTCTTGCTCTGCCTTTTCAGTTGAAACTCGAAGCAAGTCAAGAGCACATCTTGCATCTCCGTGTTCCTGTGCTGCAAGTGCCGCACACAATTCGATAACTCCAGCACCGATTGCATCAGAATTTATTCCAACTTCAGCTCTAGAGCGCAAAATATCTTGCAACTGTTCAGCATTGTATGGATTGAATACTATGTCTTGTTGGCCAAGACGACTTCTAACTCTGGGGTCTAGGAAATCTGTGAACTTCAAATCGTTTGAGATTCCAATTACACAAGCCCGAGCATCTTTCAATTCAGCATTCAAGTTTGTTAGGTTGTACAGAAGGTCGTCACCGGCTTTCTTTACCAAATGGTCGATTTCATCCAAAACCAGGACATATACTCCGCCGCGAGCATTCATTCTCTTTACCACTTCAGAGAATACCCGATCGGTAGGCCAACCTGTGAACGGGATTTCTTCTCTCTCATAATCCTCTAAAAGCGCATTGCCTAGGTGAGATAGGACTCGGTATTGAGTGTCAATTTGTCTACAATTAACCATCACAGGGTGAACCATCCTACCAATGGATTCACCCTTGCTCTGAAGTTGGTCACATACATAGCGAGTTACGGCAGTTTTACCTGCACCAGTCACTCCATAGAGAATCATGTTCGAAGGTATGTGACCTTTCAAGGCTTCAACCAGATTGAATGAAAGTTGGTCTCTTTCAAGGTCGCGGTGTGGTAAGGTCTCAGGCTGGTATGTGTGGCGCAGTACTTCTTTTTGCACGAACAGAGTTTTCTGATTGAGAATACCATCGAAAATATTTCTCGTCAAAAAATAACACCTCTCCATTTTTGCTTTGTTTGTTGCCTACCCGCGCCCCACCATGCGTGATGCCTACGGGGAGTCCGAGTCCACCATATAAGGCTAATCCCGAACTAGGTGGTAAAGACCTAGATTTGCTTACTAAATCGATTTCAATTGGAGGTATAAAAAGGGAAGCATAATTTTACGCTTTATGTTATAAAAAGAACATACTGTGCCGCACAATTTTGACTAGCTCGCCGAAATAAAAAATATTTATCGCCGAGAAGAAAAAACTCAGTTTTTCAAAAAATATTTTGTTCAAAATAAATTTGAAACGGGAAAATTGAGAATTGGATTTGATTTTGTTCAAGATCAAATTTCTTATTTTCGCTCGAAAATCAACAAACTGAAAAAATACATAGAAAATAATGTTATTTTAATAGCATTTTATTCTAACAAATTGAACCTTCACTATCAAGTGCAAAAAGCATGCCATCTTCTCCATGAATCACATTTTCAGGAAATTCTGGGACTTCTTTAGTCAAAATTTTGTAATCAGAATCGATGTATGTGTGGGTCAGAATCAATTGTGTATTGGGACACTTTTCTGCTAATCTAACAATATCACTTGGTTTGTGATGCTCATCAGTTTCAACCCATTCTGGAACTCCCATTTCTACTACTGCAAAACTGCACTTCGCTATTCTGTTCCACAATTCTTCACAAGGTCCTGAATCACCTGAATGTAGCATGGACCAACCCTGGTCATTGGTCAGCATCCATCCATGAGGCTCTACCATTGGCTCGTGATAGACTTCGAATCTCTCCATACTCCATCCTTCGATATTTGGAGTGTCTACCCATTCAATGCTGTTTAGCATTTCATCTAGAGAGCCAGGATACGCCAGTTTACACAGTTCTGTTAGTCTCTCTCTTACAATACTGGAACCAGCTACAGTGAGAGGGCGTTCTCCTCCCCTGTCGGAGATGTATTTTCTCTCTAGGAGGAAGAACGGGAAACCGAAGACATGGTCTCCATGAACATGAGTAATCAGAATTGTATCGATATCTGCTGGACTAATACCAGCATTTCTCAGACTAGCTAGTGCGGTCGGAGGACAGTCTACGATGATGTGTTTGTCGATTAGAAGGAATGAATGCATCCTGCCTGAAGGCAAGAATGCATTGCCACTTCCGAGCAACTGAACATCGACCATTGTTCGCTGCAAGTGCTTCAAGTCTAAGACATCATCGCACCTAACATTCATCTATCCCTTACAGGTGCGGGCAAACATCGGTTGGTTACTATGTCTAATTGGAGCGCAAAAAACCCATACATGACCAAGATAACTGAGTGCTATATCCTAAATGGTGAGGGCTCTAGGAAAGAAACACGCCACGTTGTATTTGATTTGGGCGATTCTGGTCTTGACTACAAGGTAGGGGATGCTCTTGGAGTACTCGCAGAAAATCCTGCTAACACTGTTGATTTGTTAATCGAGACTGCAGGATGGGCACAAGATCACATGGTTACAACCCACAATGGCGAGAGAACACTTTGGGAAGCACTGAAGAAGGATTTTGAAATTCACAGAGTCAACAAGAAATTCGTGAAGTCGCTAACTGAAAAAGTCAGTTCTAATGGAATGAGAATCACTGTAAAGATGATTGAAAGATACCGAGAATCCGTCGCTGGACAAGGCTCCGATTGGATGAGTGGAGATTCGGCCATGGAAAGTGAACTTCTGCCTTCCATCCCTGGTGATGACCCTGCTGGTCGTGCAGAGAACCTAGCTACCGATGCAGATGCAATGGAAGATTACATCTGGTCTCGAGACTACATCGATGTATTGAATGACTTCGATGTAAGTTACACTCCTGAAGAGTTCATTGAATTGATTGACAAGTTGAAGCCAAGACTGTATTCAATCGCAAGCAGCCACGATGCTCATCCAGGATTCGTCGAGTTAACTGTTGGAATTGTAAGATACTCTCACCACGGTAGAGACAGAGGTGGATTGTGTACAATTTACATGGCTGATGAAGTTAAAGTAAACAAGACAGATGTTGGTGTATTCATGTCGCCAACCAAGTCATTCGTTCTGCCCGAAGACAAATCTACGGACATTATCATGGTGGGGCCGGGAACAGGTATCGCTCCTTTCCGTGCATTCATGGAACAGAGAGTCCACGATGGTGGAACTGGAAAGAACTGGCTATTCTTTGGAGACCAATCCTCCAAGACTGAATTCTATTACAAGGATGAAATCGAGAATTGGCTAGATGAAGGACATATGTACAGATTCACAACTGCTTGGTCAAGAGACCAAGAAGAGAAAATCTACGTTCAGCATAGGCTCAAAGAGCACGGAGCAGAAGTGTGGGAGTGGTTCGAGCGTGGAGCTTACTTCTACATCTGTGGCGACAAGCAATACATGGCAAAGGATGTACACCGTGCGCTAATCGACATTGCGATTGAGCACGGTGGAATGTCTGAAGCAGATGCTACCCACTTCATCGAGAAGACAATGATGAAGGAACAGAAGCGTTACTTGAGAGACGTCTACTGATCTGCATCTCCTTCGGATGGTGTAGGAACCGCTACTGCGGGGATTCCTTTTTCTCGTGCACGATTTATCATGATCGTAGTCCATTTTGATTTCGGCCCAGGGAATGCAACTAGATGAGTAGCATGTTCCAGCATTTTGTCACCCAGTGTAGGTGCAGCTTCAGGACGTCCAGAATCCTCGAGTCCGCTACGAGGTTCATTCCAAGCTTCGGTGAAAATTGCCATTGGTATCGCTTGATTGTTAGCCCACCTCTCGACCAAGTAATCAACTCCACTGGCTCCTCCGATGATTATCAAATCAGGATAATCATTCCATTTTATCCATTGTTCTAGCTGTTCTTCAATCCATTCGTAATTGTAGAATCTAGAGTTTCCACAAATTACCAAATTGATTACTTTGCCATCCTGATTCAAGTCTCTACCTGCCAACCTCTCGACAGTGGATGCTCCCGTGTCAACATCGTCGGCCATATTGTTCAATTGTTTGGGTATCCTATAAGAAGAACGGCAAATCGTTCCTAAGTTCGGCGGAAAAAGGTAGTTTGTTTCCATTTTTCGGCGTAAAAAATCGCATTTATCGAACCCAAACCAACCGCTTTCATCTTAGAATAGTTAGGTTTGGGGTCTAACATGGCATTCAAGCGTGTGCTAATTGCGAACCGTGGAGAAATCGCTTTGAGGATTCTAAGAACACTCAGGGACATGGGTATTGAGGCTGCAATTATTCACGGCAGAGAAGACCGATTATCTCTACCCGTTAGAATGGCTGACATTGCTTATCCAATAATGAGGTCAAATCCATTGGATTCTTACCTTGATATCGAGGCTGTTGTACAGGCTGCTAAGGACCTTGAATGCGACGCAGTCCACCCAGGATACGGGTTCCTAGCAGAGAATGCACATTTCGTCAAGCGTTTGGAGGAAGAGGGAATTACGTTCATCGGACCAGCTTCGCATGTCATTACTTTACTAGGTGACAAAATCGAAGCCCGTGCGGCTATGGAAGCCGCAGGCCTACCTACTGCAAAGGGTAGTAGCGAACCGATTTCCTCTGCAGAAGTTGCCAGTGAATTAGCTGATGAAATCGGCTATCCGGTAATCATCAAGGCAGCCGCAGGTGGCGGTGGAATCGGAATGCAAATCGTTCATGCAGCGAACGAGTTTGAAGGTGCACTCAAACTATGTCAGGGCCGTGCAAAATCAGCGTTTGGCGATGATAGAGTATTTGTTGAGAAATACATCGAAGGTGCACAACACGTCGAGTTCCAAGTCCTAGCAGATGGAGAAAAGGCGATTCACTTTGGTGAAAGATTCTGTTCAATTCAGCGTCGCCACCAGAAACTGGTCGAAGAAGGTCCTTGGCTAACCGACGAAAAGAGAGCAGAAGTTGGAGCATTGGTTTGTGCAGGTGCAGAATCAGTGGGCTACAAAGGTCTAGCAACATTCGAGTTCTTACGAGACAAGAATGGAGATTTCTACTTCTTAGAAGTGAATCCAAGGGTACAGGTTGAGCATACCGTTACAGAATTGATTACCGGATACAATCTCGTAGAATTAGGAATTAGAGTTGCTCAGGGAGAAAGCCTACCTCTAACTCAAGATGATATTACAATCAGAGGCCACGCAATACAATGTAGGCTCAATGCAGAAGACACCACCAATTTCGTTCCATCTCCAGGCAGGTTGTGGGAATGCCACTTCCCATCTGGATTCGGAATCAGGTGTGATACACATGCACACCCGGGTTATGAAATGCCGGGATGTTTCGACAGTCTACTTGCAAAGCTACTCGCTTGGGGGCCGGATAGAGATTCAGCAATCCGTAGAATGAGAACAGCATTAGATGAAACCATAATCACTGGTGTGGACCATCTAATTCCACTACATCGCAGAATAATGGATGAGAAGGATTTCCTTGCAGGGGATATTACAATCGCCTACATCGATGAGCACCAAGACTTGTTGGGATGATTCTATGGATGTACTAATCGTTGGCAGCCTAGCCTACGATTCTCTTGAAACCCCTATGGGTTCACGAGAAGATGAACTGGGTGGTTCAGCGTCGTACGGAGGCTTCTCGGCAGCCTTTCACAATCGCAAGAATGGCGGCAACGGTGTCGCATTGGTCGGTGTTGTCGGTCAGGATTTCAAATCAGAGCACCTTGAATGGTACCGAAATTCCGGATTGGAAATTAGCGGAATTGAAGAAAACGAAGGAGAAACATTCCGCTGGAAAGGCTCCTATCATGGGGATATGGCTGAAGCCGTCACACACGAGACTCATCTCAATGTGTTCGAGAGTTTCCAACCTAAAGTTCCCGAAGAACAAACCTCCCCCAAAGTGCTGATGTGTGCCAATTTGCACCCAAGTCTACAATCTTCTGTAATATCCCAAACTAATGTTGGAAGAGTTTCGATTTTGGATTCAATGAATCTCTGGATCGACATTGCAAACCAAGAGTTGCGTGATGTTATGACAAAGGTCGATATCTTAATTCTGAATGATGCAGAAGTAAAGATGCTCGCTGGTGATGATAACTTGATTCGAGCAGCAGAGAGCGTTCTGGAGATGAAGCAAGGAGGAATCTTGGTCGTCAAGCGCGGCGAACATGGAGTCTTAGCCATGCATCCAGAAGGAATTATCTCGATGCCATCATATCCGACCAGGCAATTAACAGACCCAACGGGTTGTGGTGATTCTTTCGCAGGTGCAATGGCTCAGTACCTTACTCAAAATTCAGGCGAAGTTAGTCGAAATGAACTTGCTGAATCATTAGTTCATGCTACTGTAACAGCCTCATTTACAATAGAAAACTTCGGAACAGAAAGGATTCGTAATCTTTCGAATGAGGAATACGAGATTCGACTTTCCGAATATAGACGCATCACAAACACCTCTTGATTGCAGTATGCTCAAGAACACCCCCTAACTCGCAGTACCATGACAGTGCTGAATATCGCAATGATTGGCAGCGATGACTTGGCTAAAGCTGTGGCCAAAGCCACTGACCAGCGCGACGTCCATACTTACGTTCACAAAGAATCGGGAGCAGACGGCCCACGTATTCTTTCGATAATTAGGCCAGCAAAAATGCCAGAAAGAATCCGCCCATTCTTCAACTCGTTGTGTGCAGCTCGTGTTGGTTTGCTCGAAGTTACTGGAATCGATGCCACGTTTGGTGAGGTTTTGGTTGGTTTTGCAGCAGCTGGAATTAGTAAGGGAATTTACGTAATCAACCCTCCTCAAGGCGAGTGGATAGATGAAGACCAAGTGAAAGCATTTATCGCTCAGGCAGGCCTTTCATCATGGGAGCAGTGTAGCGATGACGGAATCGAATTAAGGGGCGCATTATACGGTTTAATGGACGAAATTTCCAGTGATCTGGAATCGGCAAAACAAGAACCCCTAGTTGTCCCAATCGACCAGCATTTCAATGTGAAGGGGATCGGATTGGTCGCTATTGGATATGTCCAATCAGGCTCAGTTTCTGTCCATGACGAATTACATCTCCTTCCAGCAGAAGGCCCTGGAACCGTCAAGAGCTTACAGGTTATGGACGATGATGTTGAGCAAGCAGTTGCAGGAGATAGAGTTGGAATTGCCTTGCGCAATACCAAGGAAGAGCATCTCACAGGTGGTTCTCTAGTCATTCATCCTGCTGTTGAAGATAAGAACAAAGGAATCTCAATTCCTCTATGTCTTGACAAGCATGAAAAAAGTTCAGTCGAACTCAGTATTTCCCCATTCCAAAAGAGAGTTCTTGCAGTGGGTGATGTTGTCCATGCCAGCGTTGATTTGCAATTCGTAGTAGGAAGGGTAGAATCGATTGATTCAGGACTTGAGGTGGCATGGGACTCGCCTCTATTCATCCGCAAAGAAAACCCACCAGTTGTCCTTCTTGCTCAACTCGATTCGAAGCCTAGAATCATGGGTAGCGCAAAGTTGACTCGGCTTTCGTAAATCACCTCGAAGAACGACCCCTCCATAGGAGGGGAAAACGGTGGGTTCATAACCTCGGGATTAACTTCGGCGGTTCGGGATGCTTATGGACACGAGGCCAGAGGGGCTCGGTGTCAATGGAGCGGGGATAAAATTCCGCTCGTTGTCACTGGGGGGAGTTCGCGGCAAGGTCAGGACGACCTTAAACGAGAACCAGGTCTCATTTGAATCCCGAAACGGACATGCTCTTGACATCCGTTTGGATGCTATCAAAAGAGTCCAACATCATGACACTACATTAGTGCCGGGATGGCTTGCAGTCGTCGGTTTAATTTTCATCTGGGTTGCTTGGAGAGGAGTTACTGGTAAGTTGCAGGCCCTTCTGGGGGCGGCTGGCTTAGTGCTTTCAGCAGCCCATTACATCACAAAGCAACCGACTCTAATTATCGATACAAACGCAGAAGATTGCCACGTAGTGTACGGAGCAGATTTGACAATTATGCGATTGTGTGCATTGATTCAGCGTATCCAAAACGGCATGACTTTGGAGGAAGCTAAAGCAAGCGTCGATAATATGGTTAGTGATTCTGACTATCCTCGCTCAATTAATAGCGATGAACTAGAAGTGATTCCAGAACCGGTTGAAGTATTCCCTTCTGCCGTAATTTCTCACTTCATAGATTCGATGGATGAGGAAGAAGTTTTCGATGCTGAAGTAGTCAGCCCAGCGATTGCGATTGATGATTTGGACATACCAATTTGGGAAGATGAGCCTGAAATCCAATCACAAATGGAACCACAGATTTCAGAGGGGCTTCTAGCTCGCTCAAAGTCCAATTTATTCACTCAAAGAAACCAAATCATGCAAAATGGTTGGCAACAACCAGCGAATCAGCCGGTTTACAATCAAGTTCACAGGACTGCCCCGACAGGCCTACCATCCTACGAAATGATTCACCAGCATAACATGCAGCCTGCTTACTCAAACCCGTTACCTCAACAACCTACGCCGCCGCCAACCGAATTTTTGCCTTCATTTGTGGGGGCAAGCGGCGTTCACGTACCAAACGCAGGGCCAGAATCATTCTCATCTCCGGACACCCCATTGCAGCCAGTTGTAGAAGAAGAGCAACCCTCTCTTGTGGCGTCTGCTCGCAGAGAGGTTCCACTCGAAGCGGAAATCATCCCTGAAGAGGTCAAATCTCCAAGAGACCTTTATCCAAACATGACTAAGTTGGTTGCTAAACCTAAGAATCGTCGAATCAAGGTTCGTAAAAACAGCACTAGAGCGCTACGCGGTAGGTCTGTAATCGCTGAATTAATCAGTCCAACAATTGGTAGGGCTAGTAAAATATCGAAGAGATTTTTGCGAAAGCGACCAAAAGGCCGTACTGCAGATGCCATCCGTTTACAGGCTGAAAACAGTCGTCAATCCCAGGTCGCAGAATCCATTCAAAATCTAGCTAAGAGCAATGGTGGCGACGTCAGCGATGAAGAAGTAGGCAGAATGATGGAACACATTAGTCCGAAACCAGAGATTCCTTCAAGTTTCAAAGACTTAGTTAGTTCAGATACTAAGAGCCCAGAGGATGTAGCCTCAATTCCAAGAATTGATGATTGATCACTTGTTTTTTCTAGAAAGCATGTGCTCTCTAATTCCCTTTGCCGTCTCCCAATCAGCCTTTTCTTCATCTGTTTCAGCACTGAATTGGGGGATTGGAATAGGGCGCATCATCGAGTCGATTGCAATCATGAAGAAATAACCCTGACAAATTTCGGTCTTTGTCCAATCAGATTTGCTCATTGCCCAAGCGGTTACCTTCGCACAAGCGGTTCTGTTTGAAGTGAAAACAACTTTTCCAGTTACTTCAATTAAATCTCCCTGTTTTGCTGGTGCCTTGAACTCTAAAGTATCAATCGAAATCGTCACGAATTCTCTGTGTGCGAATTTTGCACACACTATGCCTGCAGCCTTATCCATTAGCGATAGTAGTCGACCACCAAACAATGTGTTGTATGAATTGGTATCCTGAGGAAAGACTTCCTCAATCAGGGTTACAGGTTCTGTACTATACGGCTCCATTGGTAACTGCTGTTGGCATCAACTCCTTGAATCCATGTACTAATTCCCCATATTATGCTAAGATTTGATGAGGTATAGGATTCGCCACCCAACTATGGCCGGCGTTTGTGTTGCTCTAGTAAGCGGGGGTATTGACTCCCCCGTCGCTGTAGCACGCATGCTAATGCAAGGTTGGAAAATATTCCCGGTTCATGCATCTCAGGAACCAATAACGGGTCCGGAAGCAGAAGAGAAAACTATTGCATTACTACGATATTTGTTAGATAGCGATGGTAAGCTTGGAGAACTTGCTAGGGAAAATTTAGACCGCGACTTGATTGTAGTTCCTGTTGCCGAAAAGCTCGCTCTATTTACCGAGAAGTGGAACCACACTGAATATTTCATTCACATGAAACGATTGTACAATTCTATTGCAACAATCAGAGGAGAGGAAATTGATGCAACTCATTTACTGACAGGCGAGAACTTGGGGCAAGTGTCCAGTCAAACTCTAGGCAATTTGGGAGGGGTCGAAATAGCCAGTTCACTTCTTCCATTACGTCCTCTTTTGGCATTTGATAAGGTTACGATTATGTCCATGGCAAGGAATATTGGGACACTAGAAATCAGTGAAGGGCCAGAAGTTTGTGACGCACTAGGTCCAAGTAAGCCAAGCACGGTTGCTAACAAGGAATGGTTGGAACGCTCTGAAGAGAGAGTCGGTGGCTTGCAGCACATCGCTTCTGACTGTTATTCTAAGTTTAGAGTAGTGAAACTTTGACATCAAACGGGTCCCCCCCTTAAGGGGGGAACCCGAATAGACACTTCCCCGTCGGTCTTTTATGCCCGATTTGATTGGGGCAGGAAAGAGGGTGGCCCCATGACAGACAAAAAGAGTGCAATTACCGCTTTGGTTTTCACAGGTATTATGCTGATTGCTCCTATTGCAGGCGCAGCAAATGTGACTACATTTAGCGGCGGAGATAGCGAAGTAACCGTTGAAGTTCGAGACGGACCAGACTACACAAACATCGTAGATGGAACCGTGACAATACCTTCAGGTGACACGGTTACAAGCGCATCAGTGAAAGTTTCCACAGATATGGCTACCCATGAAACATACACTACAATCAATTCTGAAACATCTCAATATGTATGGGATCCGGTCTACAACAATCAGCAAACCGAGTTCTCAACCCTAGCAGATTTCACATACCATGAAGACACAATAAGTCTAGTCAGCGGTGGTTTCTCCACCGACTTTGAGAGAACAGGCTCTGGATTCATGGATGTTTCACAACCAGTCGCAGATGGCACAGGTTGGCAGCACGGCACTCTCGCTGATGGATTTGTTTTGAATGAAAACTGTAACACTGGAAATGATTGTTGGGGTACAAATATGTACGATTTCGACAATGATTACACCACTGATGACCAAGGTTCAGGATTCTCATACAGCATGATAACTCCAGAAATGGAAGTTGACCCAGGGTCATTCATCGCTCGCTTCTCAAGCTGGCACGGAATGCACTGGTCTCAAACCAACCCAGGTGCTAATCCAACCAACACTTACTACGACTGTGGATATGTAATGGTCAGGAACTCATCCTCTCCTTCATTCCCTCCACCCGAAGTAGGTTGGAGTTACATTCCATTCGATATGACCAACTCAACCGGAGTCAGTTACGCAAACGGACTGTATCCAATCGGTAGTGGAAACGGAAAGATTCAGAATTGTGACAGTCTTACTGGCACAGACTATGCACTTGGTGGAGAATCAACTCACCCTACTCAGAACCCTAACGGCTGGTCAACACTAGCAGTCAACCTGAATGAGCACATCCACAAGTATGTCCAACTCAAGTTCGTCTTGAGTCACAACAGCGGTGCAGGTGTGCCACAAAACACAACCATGCCTGGTTGGTTCATCGATGACTTCCGCCTTGGAGACCCATTGCCTCAGTCCGGTTCAATGACTGTCAAGGGCTTCACACCCAAGCAATCTCCTAACCCAGGATTCCCTGACGGCTACGGAGTTCTAACCCTAGAACAAGAAACAACTCCAACCAACTCACTGACTGTTTCAGTTCTGCGTGCGGGAACAACTGAAATCGCACTAGACAGAGATGGAAACCAAATGACTGGTTTAGTAGGTCCAATCATCGAATTATGGGGCGTTGATGCTTCAGAATATCCAGTTATCGACCTCCGTTTCGATTTCGATACAGGACAGTATAGGCTATCCACAGCAGTATTGCACGGATTGAGCATAGGTACTAGAATCGGTACTGGAATGAACGATACTGATGTTGTTCAAAGTCCGATGATATCCAATGGTGTATGGCAATCTCCTGGTGGAGATATACCGCTATTCTACAATCCGACGATTGCAGATAACTCATTCACTCCGACCTTGTATACCTCAAAATTCTCTCAGCCTATTGTGGGCGTAACACCGGTAGTGGTCGATGATTGTATGGAATCTCCAAAGATCGAAGTTATTCTAAGGGATAACACCAATCACAACTTGACTGTAGGCCAGAAATGGATTCCTACAGACCCAATTTTCGGATTCTCATCCATTGTATCTTACAGCAACACCTGTGGCTTGTCTGAACTATGGTTCGACCTAGAATTCGGTCACAGCGCAACTGGCGTATCTATCGATATCGCAAACGATGGAGACATTGAATGGGCAATGGATGAACCAGCATTCGGTGCATTCGGTCGCCAGACCGAATTCTGGGCTGGTTCATCGCTAGGCGTCAATTACGCAATGGATGAAGCCACAATTACTCTGAATACAAACGGTGAGGCAACTGGCGGTGGTTTCATGCTACCTATCGGTGCTGATGTCAAGGTAGCAGACGTCATTATGTCAGACAACACTGCTGGTGGCTTTGATTTGTCATTAACTGCAAGTGGTCAAGAAGTTTCATTGGGAACGGTACCTAATCAATCTGTGATTGCGCATGAGACAATGTTCCCGATGTTTGCATTCAAGGATGCTATTACGTCTTTGATGAATAATCCACTTCTGCAAGCATCACACATCGATGAATATGGAAACGAGTGGGCCACATTCCGCTTCTCGGTATCAAATCAAAATGCAGCTAGTGGAACTCATGTCAAGGTAAGTGACTTGGACATCATCTATGATTGGGAAACATCTCTTGGTGGTTCCAGCAATTTCGATAGAGAGTTGAACCAAGGTATCGCTCTTGGAACAGGTGCTCAAGTCGATGTACCATTGGCAGTTTCAGCACATTCCGGCGGAGGTGTCATGCTTTCAGACCTATCGATTACCACTGCAACAGGTTACGATTCAACTCTAAGTCTAACAGGTAGTCCTGAGGGGCTGTATCCAAATGGTGACATCATTGAAGCTGTTTCAACCCACAGTGTTTCTCAATCAACAGGCGCGGCTTTCGCAGAATCCAGACTAAGAATGGAATCTTCAAGCGGAGTTGTTGAACTTGCATTCTCTGAACTATCACTGTTCACTGAAGCACACGACCCAGACAACTTGGTCACAATGGAGTCTTCGTCATACAACTGGGCTGGAGATGAAATTACTGTAACATGGAGATTCAGAATTAACACCGCATGGGAAGACACAGCAGAATTGCGTCTGTATGCAAGCCTTGTTGCAGATAACGGGGTCAATGGACTTCCTGGTGCTATCGTTCTGGCACCTGCTAACGGAAACGCAATCGAGAACGATGCAATGGTCTCAGCATTTGAGTTGAGAAACAATGCAGGAGACGTACAAAACCTAGCATCTGCAAGTTCTAACCAGAACATCAACTTAGTTGGCAGCATCAGACTCGAAGGACTGGATGTTGCTCCTGACCCGACCTCTTACAACATGTCTCTACAACGCTGGGATGTCCAGACTGTGAATGGAACAGTTGTCTCAGAGTGGGTCGAAGTAACGAACACCACTGGGGTCATTGGCGGCGACTTCGATTGGGCGATTAACTTGGGAGCGACAGCTGCTGGCCAAGCGACATATCGATTCATGATTGATGGATACGAAGGAGGAGACACACTATGTCCTCCAGCACCAATCGTTTCAGATTCCGATTGTGCTATTCCATTCAATTTGTCAATCGATACATATTCTCCTACTTTGGTCAATATTTCAGTATTGAAGGCTGCTAACTTCGACCAGACAATTTGGACCAACTGGAGAAGCCTAGTTGACGATACATGGGTACTGCCAAGCGCTCAACAGAAGGTCAGAGTTCTAGCACAGGATATCCCTACTCCTCCAAGTAGCCTAGACATGTACTACTGGGTCGAGTATGACCACGACACTGACATGGACGGAATTGCAGACCCTGATGAGTACGTAGTTCTGACATTGTACAGCGACGGTAATGCGCCTACCGCAAATTACACTGGAACATTCAGTGATGATGCAAACAAGGGTCAAGACCCACCGGGCAAGGTCAGTATCTACATCGAAGGTACAGACCTTGGAGGTAACTCAATTGCTGCTGGTGTACCTGGATTCGAGAACGACCTGGTCACTTATGTATCAATGGATGCAAAGACTCCTAACATCAGGAACTTCTTCATCGAAGATTCCAACGGAGAGCGCTTGCACAACCCAAGCGAAGGTGCACCATTCTACCAAGGGCCTTGGAACATGACAATGTATGCTGGAAACCAGTACCACTTGATTGTTGAAGCAACCGATGAGAATGGTTGGAGAGATATCAACTACTTCGAAATCGACCTTGGTGCTCAAGATATGGTGGTATATTACTCACCAAGAAATGAGACAGCATGGACTTCTTCAACAGATATCGAAATCATTGAAGCAGGTAATGGCAGCGATGGTCCTCAGGTTCTGCGTATGGATGGAGGTCGACTAATCGACCCATTCGAAGACGAGTTCTACCTCGACCTACCGATTAGAATGAATTGGGACATCATCGGTATTGGTGGTGGAACAATGATTCCTCAGCTAAGAATCAAGGATATGGATAGGGATCCATCAATAATGAGTGAATCCGGTGGACGCCACAAGCAGCGCTGGGTCTACAGCGATGGTATTCAGTTGGACTTCCGAAGCGGAATTACTCCTGCATTCACAGACTTGTCTTACCCATACTCACAGGATGTTCAAGTTGCATTCGTATTCCCTGGTGACACAATCTCCATGGAAGGACAGTATGCATACATTGACGGAATTAACTTCGGTGTCTATGTTCTGCCTGAAGGCGAATTCACTCTAGAAGTAACTCGCCAAGAAGCAATGATGGACGGTAGCAAGGGTTACTTTGCATACCCTGCTGGTGGTGCAGATGGTTCCAAGACAGATGGACCTACCTTGCACACAATCGATGGCGGTGCATTCAACATCAACATCACAGCACCTCCTCTGAACAATGAGTACACATACACATTCAGATTGGTTAACCTACCTGATGGTGCGACGGATTCTACTGCAAATATTTGTGATGGAAACAGCGCTTTCGGATGTGCATCATTCAAGATCAAGGTTGATGCAAGCAAGCCAGAAATCGATGACGATTCATGGACTGCAAGCTCTGGAATCAATGGAGAAGTTCTCGGCAACACAATGCCATCATCAACAATGCACTGTATCGATGTTGAAGCGGTAATCGAAGAGAACGCTGCTCTACTTGCTGGTGAAGTCAACCTAATGTGGTCCTTCTACTCTGATGCTGATTCAAACCTAACTTGGCCTGTATATGGCCAGAGATTCGGTGTAGAGGCGCAGTCTCATCCATTGGATCTGAAGATTCAAGGTGGCGATTACTTGGTCAGCGCAGAATGTGTCGACCTATGGCCAGACCCACAAGACCCAACGCAAGCACAGATTACCACTGTAGACCTTGTAATGTGGATTGAGGGAAGAGATTCTGCAGGTTGGGATATTGAAGGCGGCGGACCGAACATTGTAGGCGGAATAAGTTCCATCTATTCGAGCAACCCTGTACACAACTCACAGTACAGATTGGTCCACGAACAAGCTAAGTTCAATGTCATCGACGTTCGAATGACGCCGAAGAATCCAGAAGTCGGACAAGTTCCTGAACTCGAAATTTCAATTCAGAACATCGGTACAAAGGATGGGAACATCACACTTGAGGTCCAGTCCGTGAAGGATGGTGGATTCCCAACAACTGAATTGACATGGACAACCGAAGAGATTGCTCAAGGTACAATGGCGAATATTTTCGTTAACGACCTGGAAGTGTTCGGAACACCAACTAGTGGAATGTACTTCTTAATCGTGGATTCAGAATCCAATGAAGTCCTATGGAATGGCTCAGAGAACTCTAAGTCATTCAACGTAGCAGAAGCTTCTGATGATGAAGGGTTCTTATCTGGTTCAGGTATGTTGATTGTTATTGGATTAGGTACGCTGATTCTAATTCTGTTAGTTGTAGTCGTGGTACTTGCTAGAAGAGATTCCGGTGATGGAACATACGAGTATGAATACGAGTATGATGAAGAAGCCGAGAAATCCTACGCTGAAGTGCCTAGAGCAGGTCCTCCTTCGGCAGGACCGCCTCCAGCAGCGAATGTAGATCCAGCAATGGCTGCAGCAATGGCAGAGTTCCCACAATGGGACCAAGCGACAATCCAAGGCTACTTTGACCAAGGTTGGGACATTGACAGTCTACGTGATTGGGTCAACAATAATCAGTGATTCAAGATGAATCTTGACTGGAATGACATACATTGGGAAGACCCCGATGGCGGCACAATTGTGCTCCACGGAGTTTTACCTACTGTTGTTCTACCCAACGGAATGAGGCCGCGCATCAGTTGGCACGGCCTTGGAATAATGGGGTCTAGTGAGGAAATCGAGGTCTGGGCAGAGGAAGAAAAATCAGAAGTCGAAGACCCTGGAATCAACCTCGATAGCGCTATACTAAACGGCGGTCTAGACGGTCTGTATCTCGAGATGCTAGCATATGGAGTCGAAGGATTACAGGTTGGGAAATTCCCAGACCCAGAGCCTAGAAGGTTGCACAAAGCTGCGGTTAATCATGACCGTGCAGTATTCTTTGCAGAACCGGATATGGATGATGATGGTTGGGCGGACTTCCTTGGTAAGGAAGCCAAAGCAATGACTAGACCGCTAAAATTGGCTAGGATTGTTTTTACATCTAGAAGATGGCGAAAAGGTATCAAAAAGATGCGTAAACATGTTGTCGAACAACCTTCCCGTGAGCCGGATGGCTTGCAAGCAGCGAGCGCATTAGCAGCAACCTGGTGGAAGTTGAATCGGGAGAATTCTGAAGAAGAACTTAATCGAGCCAAGGACCTAAGGTTCGCAGGAAGATTGCGTGGAGGTCTAGCAAGTCTTCGTGAAACACATGGCGATGACGCAGTGCTGCTTGTACCGATACAACAGGCATGGAGAAGTTCTATGCTAACGGCTTTGGAAACGTTGCCTTATGCAGAGAGTTCTTCAGATGGCGCCCCATCGGAGAACGAGGAGGAGTGATTATGGTCGGCTCTAGTAGCATCGAAGTTCGAGTAGAAAATCTACTTGTTCGCTTCACTCCAACTCCTCGTGTAGATCTGGAAGAAGCCGTTGAGAGACTTGGGGGAGTCGTTAATGGCGATGTCATTATCAAAATGCTCGATAAGCCCAGAGCGACTCTGATTATCGACAGTGAAGGAAGGATTGTTGTTCACGGCACACATCGAATTGAAGCGGCCAGAGCGGCTGCGAAAGAAATGATGTTGCGAATGGGAAGAGATGATTCTGGAATGGTTACAGAACTGGGCCCAATCATCGCCTCTTTTGATTTTGGTGAACCAATTCCAATTGAAAATATCCGTATGAATCTTGGAAGTGGAACATCTTCAATGGACGAAAGGCTAGGCTGCCTAAGGTTAGAAGACACTCGACATGACTTGGAATTGCTAATTTGGCCAACCGGTAGATGTGTAGCACTAAATGCTCGCCACCCTAACATGGTTACAATGTCAGCAGTACATTGGAAGTCTAAGTTTGCAGACAAGAAATCGTTCAAGGCGTGATTTCGATGGATTGGAATGGACCAATCCTAGACGACCATTTCCATCTTAATCGGAATGGCAGATTTTTGGATGCAGCAAGGGATTTTTTGCGAGTAGGTGGGACTGATTTAGTTCTCGTCCACTGTCCCGATTTCGCATCTCCACCAGTGACTAGGGATGGTCATTCTGAAGCTTATGCGAATACAATTGCAATGGCAGAACAAGTTCGTGAATTGGGACTAGGAGTCCGTGTTATTTTGGGGCCACATCCTGCAGCATTCGCTCACCAATTCGAGTCTTTAGGCGATAGGGCCGAGGAGAATTATTGGGATAGCATTGAAACTGCTCTGCATTATGTTCACGAAGGCCTGGCCCATGGAATTGGAGAAGTCGGAAGGCCTCATTGGCCGGTTTCAGATGAAATTTGGCAGCGCTCAAACACCTTGCTTTTGGAAACCATGCAGTTGGCAGCCAAGGAGAATATTCCTTTGCAACTGCACGTAGAAGGGGAATCAGATGAGACCTATGGTGAGTTGGCTCGAATGGCAGACAAAGCGGGACTTGCAAGGGAGAAATTAGTCAGACATTACGCACCTCCAAGGGTAGATGAGTCATACACTCATGGTCTAACTCCTAGTGTTTTAGCGGGCAGTGGATCAATTGAGGAATTGATGAATACCTTCGAATCATCATCTCACGGATTTATGCTGGAGACCGATTACATGGACGACCCCAGAAGACCGGGTGCTGTTCTCGGGCCAAAGACTGTACCAAAGCGCACTCGGCAATTATTAGCAGCCGGATTAGATGAGGACATCCTTTACAATTGCCACAAAGATTTGCCAGACAGAATATACGGTAGTCAGTGATTCATCGCCCAAAGAGTTCATGACTATCCCTCCCTTCGGGAGGGACGATGCAAACCGTAACTAGGGTGTTTTTAGTGTCCATTCTAGTGTTATGTTTGTTCACTCCGATGAATACACAAGCGCAACTAACACCTGTTGGCGTAGAGGTTGAGTGTAACGAATCCACAATAAAAATCAATGTTCACCCAGAACAAAACGCACCGGTTTCAGTCACATGTACCGTGACAAATACAGGATCATTTCCTCAAAATGTAGATTTAGACAGCAATTTAGACGGGAATGATTTCTCATTATCCTTGTCTGAGTCTTCGGTTGAACTCGGTGCTGGAGAAGACGCAACCTTCATGGCGACATTTTCCGCATCGCCTAGAATTGAAGTTTTGAGTGAAGATTACAACATTACTGCAACAGTTACCAGTGTTACAATCGGAAGTGACCCATTCACGATACCGCTTGGACAAGCAGGCTCAACATCTGAAACCGGCGGTTCTGTAAGCTCATTACCTTACTCAAGAATGGACTTGGAAGTCTCGAATCCTTCCACTAGAAACATCGAAGCAGGCGGAGAAGCAACGCTTCAATTCACCATTTTCAACGATGGTAACAGAGTCGACAATTTGGAAGTTGAAATCCTAAATCTTCAGCAGATTGAAGATGCAGGATTCAAATTTGTTTCTGACCCATTTTTCCGTGCAACCGTGAACCCGGGTGCATCCTCTGACCAAGGAACAATTATCCTTGAGGCGCCATCAGATTCATCTGAGGAAATTTCGATTCAAGTTGAGTTGCGAGCATATTCGAAACTAGACACTGAAGCCGAAGCAAGCGAAGTTTCGGTTAGGGTTGTAGTCGCAGCTTCTAGCGGTGGTGGAGGGTCAATTGGCCTAGATTCAATGGATCAAGACAGCATTGCAATGATTGCAATGGGCGGCGGCGGTTTAGTCGGAGTAATTCTACTACTGGTAATCATCTCCAGACTAACCAAGAAAGCAGGTAAGCAAAAGATTGCTGCAAAGGAAGCCAAGAAGGCTGCCAAGGCTGAAAAGAAGGCTAACAAAGCGGCAAGAAGGATGATGAAAAAGGCAGGGATTCCTGAAGAGCAAATTGAAGACGAGTTTGAAGATGATTTGGACTTCGACGACCTTGACGATATGGACGATTTCGATTTTGAAGATTTGTGAAGCAAATCGAGTTCGAAAATTCACTGCGATAATCGACTTTTAGCCCTTATTTCCTATGGCAACAGTCATAGGCGTCATGGCAAGGGAAACACCTACCCTAAGGGTAGGTGCTAATCATGCTTGGTTTACAAGGTAAAGTTGCATTTGTTTTCGGAGTGGCCAGTGAAGACTCAATCGCTTGGGCAATTTGCCAAAGTTTGGCCGAAGCAGGGGTGACTCTGTACTTGGGTTATCAGAAGCGTTTCATGTCACGAGTATTCCAACTCAAAGACAAACTCCCAGCAATAGCCGGTTTCTATCCTCTAGACGTCGCTTCTGATGCGGATACCAAGGAATTCTTCGATGCTTTCAGCAAAGAAAATCCCGGGCTAAAAGCAGACATTCTGATTCACGCTATCGGATTTGCACCAAGGGAATGCTTTGACCGACCGATCCTTTTCGTCGACGATGAGAGCATCAATACTGCTTACACAATCTCTGCTAACTCTTTGCAAAGATGCTTGAAGTTCGCATTGCCACACCTAAATCCTGGCTCATCAACAATCACATTGACCTACGCTGCATCAACAAGGCACGTTCCTTCTTACGGAATAATGAGCATGGCAAAAGCAGCTCTAGAGTGCTGGACTAGAGAATTAGCGTGCCACTTAGGCCCAGAAGGACACCGTGTCAATTCCATCTCCAGTGGGCCCATTCGAACCATTGCAGCAAGCGGAATTCCTGGATTCGATAATATCCTCGACCACGTTGCAGCAAACTCACCACTTCGCAGAAATGTAACCCAGTCTGACGTCGCAGGTTGCACTACTTGGCTGGCCAGCCCACTTTCAGCGGGAGTGACGGGACAGTGTATCCATGTTGATGCTGGATATTCGATAACGATGGTCCCATCGAGCATTATGGGGGAGTAATCAGATGACGATTACCACTGCAGACGGAAAACAAGTAGACGGATTGAATCAATCTCCATTCGAGCCGATTGCGGTTATTGGAATGGCAGCACTGATGCCAGATGCAACCTCCATCGAGGAGTTTTGGCAGAACATAATCGATGCTCATGTCTCGATTAAGGAAGTCTCGAAAGACCGCTGGGATCCAGATATTTACTGGGAAAACGGCGCACCTGGGAATGTCAGCGAAGGTAAGACGTACTCCAAAATTGGAGGATTTGTAGACGGCTATGAGTTCGATTGGCGCAGATGGAGGCAGCCCCCGGGGACTCTACCTCAAATCGACCCATGCCAGTTGTGGGCGGTCACGGTTTCCGCAGATGCAATCGATAACGCAGGTTATGGCGAAGGCGGAAAAACGCTCGATAGAGCTCGCACAGGCGTGATTTTTGCTAATGCACTGGGCGGTGAGAATCGTTCTGAATCAAACATTCGAGTATTCAGTGCCGAAATGAGAAAAATCGCTATCGACAATGGCGTAACTCCTGAGCAAGCAGACGCTATGGTGGAGAAAATCTGCGAAGGCACTCCACGCATTGATGAGGACACTATGCCGGGAGAATTAGCAAATGTAGTCAGCGGCCGAGTCGCTAATTTGCTTGATTTACAAGGTCCAAATTATTCCACAGATGCAGCATGTGCATCTTCGATGGCGGCATTGCTAGATGCATGCCGTCTACTCCAAACACGTCAAGTCGACACTATGCTAGCCGGAGCGACCGACCGCTGCATGGAGGCACCAACCTATGCTAAGTTCAGTGCGATTGGCGCTCTTTCTCCCACTCATTCAACTCCATTCGATGCAAGAGCAAACGGATTCGTAATGGGTGAAGGAGCAGGTGTACTTCTTCTCAAGAGATTGTCCGATGCAATCGATGACGGTGATGATATCAAGGCGGTTATTCGTGGAGTCGGAGGCTCTTCTGATGGCAGAGGCAAGGGAATCACCGCACCGAGTCAGAGAGGACAGGTTCAAGCTGTAAGCAGAGCCTATGCGCAAGCAGGATATGAGCCATCAACCGTTGAGTTGGTTGAGGCTCACGGCACATCAACGAAGGTGGGTGACGCAACAGAATTATCGACACTTTCCCTGCTTTGGACCGGTCTCGATGGCGGAGATCACATCGCTGTTGGTTCAGTGAAAAGCCAGATTGGTCACTTGAAGGCTGCAGCAGGAATTGCTGGAATAATGAAGGCATGTAACGCGGTTTACCACGCTACAATCCCGCCGAGCGCAGGTTTCGAAACGCCTAATCCTACCGTAGAATGGGGCGAAATTCCATTCTTCGTTCCAACCAAAGCATTGGATTGGCCTAAACCAGAAACCAATCCACGTAGAGCAGGTATCTCCGCATTCGGTTTCGGTGGAACAAATTTCCACGTAACATTGGAAGAGTATGTTCCTGATTATCACGCTGATTTGGTATCGGAGTGGGATGGAAGATGGGATGCATATGCTGGAACAGCATCGACTTCATCTTCTAAACCAACAATGACACATGAAGAACTCAAAGCGATTGAAGGCGGCCTACTATTGCTGTCTGGTGACTCTGTTGAAACCGTCAAATCCAAATTGGCCGGAATTACATTTTCGGGAAGTAATTTCGACGATGACCCAAAAGGAATGCGTCTTTCATTCACACTACCTGAACACTGGTCCTATGATACCAGCGATTCGCTAAGAATGGCGATTACAGCGACTAGTTGGGCTGAGTTCAACAAGCGTAAGGACTTGGCACTCAAGGCGATGGACGACCCTGGGAAATGGGGCTTCTTGATGAGTCAAGGCATTCTAATTAGCAACGACCCTGCACTTCCAAGCGAAGCAAAAGTCGCTCACATGTATCCCGGGCAAGGTAGTCAATATGTTGGCATGACCAATGATTTGAATTCAAGATATACGGGAGTTGGCGAAGTTTGGAACAAGGCTGACATCACTATGGTTGATGTCCTAGATGGAGAAACCCTGTCATCATTCGTTCTGAGAGAAAATCTCAGTGATGAAGAAAAGAAAGAGGCTGAGCACAAGCTCAAGCAAACCGAGTATACACAGCCAGCAATGCTTACTGCGGATTTAGCAATAGAAGCCGCACTGAATGCTCACGGACACAAGCCAGACATGGTTGCTGGACACAGCCTAGGCGAATATGCTGCATTGATGAGTGCAGGAATCCTAGACATGGATGGCGCTTTGAGAGCCGCAGCCGCCCGTGGTACTGAAATGGGCAGCGTCGAAATTGATGACAAGGGATTGATGGCTAGCGTCACCGCTCCTTACGAGAGAATTGCTGAGATTATCGAGGAAGTTGATGGCTATGTTATCGCTGCGAACAAGAACTCTCCAAAGATGACAGTTATCGCTGGAGAAACAGAACCTGTCAAGGCGGCGATGTCCCGTTTCGAGGCAGAAGGATTCCAGACAGTAGCCTTGGCAACAAGCCATGCATTCCATTCGAGAATCGTTGCGCCGGCAAACGAACCGCTACGAAGATTCCTTGAGAATCTCGACGTTAAATGGCCAAAGATTCCGATTACGAGCAACGTAGATGGTGGCTGGTATCCTATGGATGATGGCGGCGATTCTAAGGCCGCAGCACTCTCAAAATTGGCACCGCAAATGGCATCCAGTGTTGAGTGGACAACTCAAGTCAATTCGATGTATGACGCAGGTGCGAGAATATTCTTGGAAGTTGGACCGAAAAGAGCGCTTACAGTTTTCGCATCGCAAATCCTCGAAGGTAGGCCTGCCCTACCTGTGATGACTAACCATCCTAAGGCTGGAGGAATTGCGACCTTCTTGTCTGCTCTAGGAACTCTTGCTCTTGCGGGAAGGCCACCGCAGTGGCCGGGAAGAGATAGCCCTCACTTGACCGAGGCTTTCCGAGCAGGCCCTATTGAAGCATCTAGCTCAGTATCTAAGCCTACAACTCCTCTAAGAGAAAGAAGTAAACCTCTACCCTCAAAGGGTGGAGAAGTTGTTACTAAGACCGTTGTAAAGTCCAGCGACACATACGTTGACCCAGATGCAGCAAAGAAAGCCTTAGTCGGTGAATTGATTGCCGCTCAAACAGGGTATCCAGCGAAATTCTGTCAAGGCAATGTCGACATGCGTGCTGTTTTGGGAATGAGCGACCAACAGGTGCAAGATGTCATCACGACAGTTCATGCTAGATGTAGCACAGACCCTGATTGGGATATTACAGTGGCAAAGACTCCGGGGGATATCACTCGATGGATTACATCCGCCCCGATTACAGGAGCCAAGTCAAGAGCCACAAAATTGGATGATAGAGACGATGATCCATTCGTAATCACTGGTATCTCTCTCGGCTTACCAGGTGGAGAGAGGGTTTTCGATGAGGGCAATTTCGAGAAATTAGTTCGAGGCGAGACCTGCATTAGCGAAGTCAGCGATGAGTACAAGCAACGTTTGCTTGACAAGAATATCGTGCGACTAATCAAAGGAAGAGATGGCAGCGTAGGAATGGATGCAGCTAAGGAATTTGGCGACATACCTCAACTTGCAGGAGTAATGTCAGCCTTTGACCCTGAAGAAGAATTTGGAATCGAAGCAAAGATTGCAGCCGCTTGGGATATCACAACTCAATTGGCATGTGCAGCAGGTCTAATCGCATTGAAAGATGCAGGAATCCCTCTTACTCCGGTCGAGCAGGTCGGTAAAGGCGGACTGCGCCTAATTAGGTCGTGGCAAATGCCTTCGGTTTACCGAGACAGAACCGGGATTGTATTCGCTTCTTGTTTCGCAGGACATCAAATGGCAGCAAAGCATGCTAAGGTGGATGGCGACGATGGAGAAGGTCGATTTGACAGAAGGTATCTGTTCCAGATTTTGAATATGGGTCATTCTCAATTCGCACAACATGTAGGTATTCGTGGGCCGAACACCACAATCAACCTAGCATGCGCTTCAGCAACTGCAGCATTCGGTGTCGCTGAAGATTGGCTTGCTAACGACCGTTGTGATAGAGTTGTAATCATCTCTGCTGATGATGTGACAGGAGACGACCTATGGGAGTGGATTGGCTCAGGATTCGCTGCTAGTGGAGCTGCCGCAACCAGCAATGTTGTCGAAGATACAGCACTCCCATTTGACAAGAGAAGAAATGGATTGATTCTGGGAATGGGTGCAGCAGCGTTCGTAGTTGAGAGAAAGTCAGAATCTGATGCTAGAGGCGTTCAGCCTATGGCAGAGATACTCGGCACTAAGATTTCCAACTCAGCATATCATGGGACTAGACTTGATGTAGACCATGTGGCTAAAACAGTGAATGAATTCGTAACTGAAATCGAGCAGAGATGGGGCTTAGATAGACATCAAATAGCTCCAAGTACAGTGTTCTTCTCTCACGAAACCTACACTCCGGCAAGAGGAGGTTCAGCTCAAGCAGAGGTCAAAGCATTGCGCGAGACCTTCGGTGCAAGTACAGATTCTCTTGTAATCGCCAATACCAAAGGATTCACAGGACATCCAATGGGTGTCGGAATTGAAGATGCATCGATGTTCTACGGTTTGTTGACGGGTAGAATACCTCCAATTGCAAATCACAAAGAGGTAGATCCAGAACTTGGTAACCTCAACCTCTCGAAGGGAGGAGATTATTCTGAATTGAGGTATGGAATGCGATTCGCAGCAGGATTTGGAAGTCAAATTGGACTTTCATTTGTTAGAAAGTTCGAATTTTCTGGAGATAGAATCGACAAACAAAAACTCCTTGCTTGGAATCAGTCATTAGCAGGAACAGCAAATCTCGAATTACGTGTACTCAAGAACAAGCTTGTGGCATATGTTGATGGAGAAAACAACCTCCACGGTGGAATCCAAGGTGAGGAATACGCGGTTCCTAGCGCTGAAGCAACCAAGGCTGCTCCAGTAATCGTTGAGCAAGCTCCAGAGCCTGAACCGGCACCTGAGCCAGCCCCAGCCCCTGCTAGCCAACCGGCGCCAACGCCAGCCCCAGCAGGCGATACAACTCAGATTGTAATCGATGTAGTAGTGAACCATACTGGGTATCCTGCTGACTTCGTCGAACTAGACCAGGACCTAGAAGGCGAATTGGGAATTGATACAGTAAAGCAAGCAGAAATCATGGCAGATATCCGTGCTAAATTCGGTTTACCTGTTGACGAGGATTTCGTTCTATCAGATTATCCAACGTTGAATCACATGATTGCTTACATTCACAAGATGCAAGGAGGCGCTCCTGCTGTTGTAGAAGCGCCAGCCGAGGTTGCAGCACCAGAACCGGTAGCTACACCAGAGCCTGAGCCTGCGCCGGTTGCAGCACCTGCTACTACAGTAGAAGCCCCAAGCGGTGGCGCAGAGGATATTCAGCCAAGGCTAATCGGTGTCGTCGTCAAACATACAGGCTATCCTGAAGATTTCATTGAGATGGACCAGGACCTCGAGGGCGAATTGGGAATTGATACCGTAAAGCAAGCGGAAATCATGGGTGATGTACGAGAAATATTCTCACTGCCAGTCGACGAGGACTTCGTTCTATCAGAGCACCCAACTCTCAACCACTTCGTGGCATACATTCAGAAAATGACTGGTGGAGTTGTAGCTTCAAGCCCTGCTCCAGTAGCGGTAGAAGCGGTGGCATCACCGTC
>CEUM01115180.1_pt1 | contig 26716 bp, 15 predicted proteins | sample 356421 | NCBI WGS metagenome assembly CEUM01 (sample SAMEA2622716, study PRJEB7988) | marine metagenome | biome: marine biome (ENVO:00000447); feature: surface water layer (ENVO:00002042); material: "saline water (ENVO:00002010), including plankton (ENVO:xxxxxxxx)" | depth 5 m
CCCCCCCCGAGACCGATCCCGAGACGAAAACGCACGCGACGACCGATTCGCGTTCGCGTTTCTCACCTCGATGATCCCACCGAACGACCCCGACACCCCCTTGACCACCGGCATGAGCGCCGCCGCTCGACCGTCGAGCGCGCGATGCGCGCGCGTGGAATCCTCCCGCGCGGACGCCGGTCCCCGCCATCTCGCGAGCGAGGGCGCGGCGTAACACTCTTCCGGAACACCGCCCATGGCGCGCGCGGCGAGACGCGTCGCGTCGAGGAATGCGCACGAATGCGTGCGCGCCCAAAAACTCTTGGTTTTTTTGAAATGATGCGCGCGCGCGTGAATGCATGAACGATGCGCGAGAGCGCGCGGTGTCGCCATGCGACTCGACTCGAACGTCGGGACGGGGACGACGGCGACGACGGCGAGCGATGGATCTCGATCGGTGACGCTCGAGAGCGTTCTTCGCGCGCTGAGCGCGAGGAACGCGCGTCCGGGACATCATCGACACCGACAGCATCATCATCGGCATCCTCGTGAGGGCGAGAGGGACGCGTTCGCGGTGAAAATGCGAGGGCAGTTGCCGAATCTGATGACGCTGTTGAATCCGGTGAACGGTGCGGGAGCGAACGAGCGATCGGGGCGACGTGCGCGGGGACGAAGGAAGGATGGATGGAAGATGTGTGCACGAGAGACTGACGACGTTCGTAGCGTGCGCGAGAGAGAATGAGGTGAAACAGGCGCTGCAGTTACTGCGTGGGGCGATAAAGAAACATCCGGATGTGTTTGAACTCGGCGAGGGGACGTCGGCGGTGCGAGTGTTCGCCAACGTCTTCGCGTTGTCGGCGGTGTCGGACGTCAGGTGCGCGGTTTCGACGGGGACGACGGCGAGCGAGAGATTGACGAGACTTTGTTTTTTTTTCGCGGTTTTCGCAGCGCGGAATTTCACGAACAGGTACACGCGGTGTTATTCGGACTCGTCTCCGTGGCGTCCAAGACGGACGGTGGAGGGATGCACGAGTTGTGTAAGGGGTGCGTGGCGCTGGTGAGCGATTCGAAAAAGATTGTAGAGTTATTTCCCGCGAAACCCCGTGGGGGGGTGGGGCGGAGGGACGTGGACGACGCGGAGGACGAGGTGGCGTCGATGAATCGAGACACGATCGTGTTGTGTTGTTTCGACACGGCGTTGGCGCACGTGAAGCGTAGCGAAGAGAGTCGCGCGGGCGCGTCGGCGCGAAACGGTTCGTCGGAACTGTCGAACGGCGCGGCGTCGACGAGCACTGGTTTGATGGTGGAGGTGCAGAGTTTAGAGTGTGCGATGAACATCACGAACACGGCGTGTAAGCTCTTGGAGTGCGTGTTCGTGACGAATCCTCAGAACGTGGCGCCGTTGACGACGAGCGAATTGCTCTTCGCGTTGTCGAGGCTTTTGATGATTGGATCTCACGACGTACAGCTCTCGGCGGCGGCCGTGCTCAAAAATATCATAGCGGACATTCCGATAGTACTGGTTCCCTGCGATAGCATCTTAGCCTCGGTTGCCAGCGTGCTCACGTGTAGACCGCTTCGGAAACACGACGACGTGGTTCTCGAGCTCGTCTACACACTGAAAGAACTCGCCGGGGATAGCGTGTTGGCCAAGCACGCGAACGTTTTGACGACGTCCATTTTGAACGCGATCGATTCGGCGCGAGATGAATCGATTCGTGCCGTGCTCTTTGACGTTCTGAGGATGTGTCTCCTCGTGCGACCGACGTTGGCAATTCAAGCCATCACGCTCCTGCCGCACACCATCGCGAGTAAAGGCTCGGACGCCTTGGTCGAGTGCCTCTCTCTGGCGTTCTCGAACGTGCGAGACGACGAAGATGAAATGGAAATAGAGAAGCGTACGCGACTGAACGAAGGTGAGGGCGAGGAGCAGCCTTCGGTCAGTCTTGATTACAAGGCGCGTTCGGAGTGGATCGAGAGTTGCGTCGTCGCCGCGATGGAGTTTTTGGGCGGTCCGGATTCGAGCGCGATGCGCGACATCGTGGGAAGTCAATTAGTACGCGCCGACTCGATGGATTTCGACGATGCGCCGCAGAATGCGATGCCGAGCGACCATCAGCGCGTTTTGGCGATTTCCGTAATCGTGCGATCCATCGCCGCGTCGAAGGGTTCGTCGCGCATTCAGCGCATAGCCGCGCAAGTCATTTACAAATGGTTCGGGTGGATTCGTCGATACGACGGCGACGCGGAAAAGGCACCGACGACATCGATGTACGCGTTGCTCGCGGAGGCTGCCAACTGTCTCGTGAACGTCAAGAGCGACCCAGAAAACAAAACGCCGCCACTTTTGAGCACCAAGGACATCTCTCTCGACATGTTGACATGGCCTTGGACGTCCATCGCGAAACGGCAACCGAACGACGTCACGAACGAGGAGACTCTATCCGGCGATAGAGTGGCGAAATTGGCTGCGCTCAACCTGGCTGTGTCGCTCGCGTCCTCGGAACCGTCGGGAGAGAAGGCGAGCTCCGAAGCCGCTCGTCAAGTTTTGACGCGAGCGTTCGCAGATGAAGATCCAGGCGTTCGCTCCTCGGCAGCGATCGCTGTGTCGTTCGTCCACGTATTGGCATCGACGCCGCCGTCGGGTATCGGTGCGTTACAGAGATTGAGCACGCTCAAGGATGCGCGAGAGATCCCCGTGCGCAACGCCTTCGCCACGGCGCTCGGCGGTTTAGCAGCGGCAGGCGTTCTCCACGGCATTCAAAAAGCCGCCGGTAACGACGCCGTTCGAGACGCCGCTCGAGTATATGGAAATAAAGCGGTGACCGCCGCGTTCAACACGTGCACTTACGAGCAAGGGAGTACGGAATCCAAGAAGGCGACGCAACTTCTCGCAGATTCGATGAAATCGTTCCACGAAGTCGTCAAGCGAGAGGTCATCAAAGCGCTCCATTCGGTCGATGGCGATCAGATGGCGGTTGGATTACCGAAAACTCCCGGGAAGTTCAATAGAAATAAACGGCGACTCACCGCGGGAACTCCGAATGGGAACAAAGGGAAGAACGACGCGCAGAAAACGTCTGCACTCAATGCGGCGTTGACACTCGGCAATTTGAACAACGCAGGACAACTCGAAGGTGTCATATTGGACACAAGCGATGCATACGGTACGGTTGCGGCGAGTGGTTTACGTTCTTTGAAGTACGCATTTGAGATTTTCGGCGCAGCCGGTGATTTTACAGAGGACGGCGAGACATTGAGAGGAGCCGGTACGCTCGCGCACGCCGCGTTGAAAACCGCACATCACAAATCGCGACACGTGCGCGAGGCGTTGTGTGAGGCTGCATCGGCGATCGTATCGGACGAAATTCTGCTCGAAATGGCACCTCCGAAAAATGAAAGGCCGGACGATCGCAGGCGTGGTAGCAGCGCAGCGTCCCTTCACGCCGAAGCGATTGTCATGGCGCAGCAGACTTTCGGGTTGAACAAAATTTTGCGCATACTGAAGGATATGATCGATAGCGCGCCCGATTCATTCATTAAAGAGTCCACGCTGCGTACGTTTGCGGCTGTGGCGGAGACGTTGACGATCCCAGGCGCAACGTCGGCGGCGGTGATCGTGTACTTCAAGAACATCATCGACATGGACCTCACGGCTCAAAATTGTGCCATCTACTTGCTCAAGCGCTTGGCGAAAAAGAGAAACGTCCAAACGAGAGAGTTGATTTTAGGGACGCAAGACGTCGCGGCGCAGATTGGTATGCTTCTCCCCAAGCACGAACATTCCATCGCCATTCTCGCCGAACAAGCGAGGATGATGCCGCGACATCTGCTCGAAGAGATCCTGCCACTCTGCATGATGAAGCTCATCAGAATGGCTATCGGTGACGGTAGTAAGGGAGAAGACTTGACTGTCTTGGACGGCTACACGAAGTTGTTGAACAAGGATTTGCATCAATTGGTCGCAGATTACAGTTACGAAGCCATCGCAGAGTTGATCAATCCGAGAACTTTGACGCCGTTGAGCGACAAGGAAACGGCCGCGTTCAAAGCCTTCTTACAAAAGTACAGTAAGGATGATTTGCTCACGCTGATTTCAAACCAAAAGTTTTACATCATGAAGGCTTTGATCACGAGAGCTGGCGCCACTATGAAAGACGAGCAAGGAGACATGATCAACTCTGCCGCCACCATGTTGACCGTGTTCAAGGCGCTCGCGGATGCGGCGCAATCTGACGCGCAAGAAGTCAGTGATTTCTTCCGTCCTCATTTCACGAGAATGGAAATGGTTTTATACGATAAAAACGGGGACGCTTTGTCTCACAAGCGTTACATTCGTTCATTGACCATCATGATTTGGATCATTGGCAAGCACTTGCCGCAGTTTGCTCCGAAGGTCATGGCACACCTTGCACACGCGCTGAACAATCCAGATCTTCGTAAGACCGCGCTACAGAGTTGGAGAATACTCGTACAGGTGCTTTCTGATCGACCAGAGCATTTGCAGCGCGCTGCGGGACAAATCGTCGTCGCCATGCTCCCTTATTTGGACGCCAACGCGCAGAAAGACGAAGAGCGCGCCGACAAAAACGCACAGTTACGAGCGGTCGAAGACGCGAGTCAGGCTGCCGCTGTCATCGACGAGCTTGTTTTGCGACGAGGTGATGTCATGCGTGGAAACTTGGCGAGACTGCCGATGTTGCCGGCGGTGCAGCGCCTCGAGGCCGCAAACGCACGCATCGCCGAGGAGCGAGGTCTGGTATCACTCCGCCAAGTATTTAAAAGTTTGACGGAAAGCTTGGCGGATGAATCTCTCGCCGTGCGGACAACAGCTTTGGCTGAGATTCGTCGTCGAGTGAGTAACCCGGAGCACGGAACTGAAATCCAAGAGCTCGTGCAGGGAGTGGAAGGCACGGCGGCGGATTCCATCATGAGCAATTTAGTCGCCGCGCTTCTCAAATGTTGCGAAGGCGAGGGGTCGGGTGAAGCTTCACGTCGCGTACAGCGTGCTGCGGCTCAGTGCTTGAGTGAGCTCGGTGCGATAGATCCCGGTCGTCTGCTTATTCCGTCTCGCCAGGTGCAACCGTTGAACAGCGAATCGACGACGGTGGCGAGTAGTTTACTCGTCGACCACTTGGCTCGAACCGTGAGAGGTGCCAACGATTCAGATATGCTCGACGCGGCCGCGTACGCAGTACAGTGCGTATTGATTCACGTCGGTTGTCGTCCAGAGCACGTCGACGAAGACGACGCAGTCGGTCTTGAACTTCCGAAAGGGCACACCGAAAACGGCATCGAGTTTTGGGAATCGCTCCCAGATGAAGCTCGCGTCGTCCTGGCGCCATGTTTGACGTCTATGTACTCGATCAGTGGTATGAGCAAAGAATCGAACGTGAAGCAGCGTCCCTTGTATGGCAGTCCCGCCGCTGGAACGACGTTTAATAAATGGATTGTGTACTGGTGCCGAACATTGGCACTCGAAGCGAGCGGTCCAAACGCGCCGCTTTTCAAGGCGACGGTGAGTGTCTTTCGACACGATATACGCATCGCGCTCTTTTTACTCCCTTACATGGTGCTTGACGCCATTGTGGACAACGAGGAACGCAAAAGTGCCATCTATCTCGAAATGGTTGCGGCGCTAAACGACGCGGCAGGTGGGGACGCGGCTAGCGAAGAATTAAATCTCGTCGTATCAAGCTCATCTCAAGGTCGCACCGAACTTGCGGCGCAGGCTATTTTCTCTTTACTCGATCAGTTGAAAGGCTGGGCTGATGCAAACACGAAAGATAAAGAGGGATCTAGTTTGGTGCACGGATTATTGCACGAGTTGTCGTTAACCTTGCTCGCGAAGGCGGCGCAACGATGTGGCGCGAGCGCACGATCACTCATGTACCTTGAGGATTACTTGAGATCGAACAACATGACCATCAACCAAGCGACGTGTGTGAAACAACAAGACATGGTGGATAGAGACGTGAGTTTCTTGGCCACCATTTACCAAGGATTGGCCGAGCCGGACGCTCTCGCGTCGATACCTCGCTTGCGCGCCACACCGCAGCCGGAGGATCAACTTTTACAACACGAAGAGGCTGGCGAATGGGAAGAAGCGCTCGTGCATTACGAGAGTGCACTTCAACGAGGTGAAGAGCCCTTGAATAACTCTGGCGTCTCCGTCGCCGAATGGGGACGACTCAAATGTCTTCAAGGACTGGGCCATCTTCGCACAGTGCAGCGCGAAGTGGAGAATCTCATACGCACTCGTCCGAATGCGCCTCCAGCTTTAGCCGAGGCAGGCGCCGCGGCGGCTTGGCGACTCGGCCAGTGGGATGATTTGAAATCTCTGCTAGGTAAGATTGATTCTGACAACTCGAGTCACGCCAGTGTGGGGGTCAAACGCTCGCACAGGCACACGGGCACGGCGCCGTCCGCTCTTACTCCGAGTGGGGTGCCACTCACCATGGGTTCAAACTATCAGTTGAATACGGAAAGTCCACAGCTTAGTGCAGACGCAGCCATCGGACGCGTGATTTTGGCTCTTCAGAAGAACGACGACCACGCATTCCAGATGGCGTGCTCTTCTGCTCGAGATGCTCTCATCACGCCGCTTCGCGCCGCTTCAATGGAAGGGAGCTACCTCAGAGCGCACGCCGCCCTCGTGCAGTTGCATTTACTGCAAGAAGCGGAATCTTCCTACAGTGCCGTCACTTTGACGGAAGATGCGCGCAAATCGGCGATGACTGCGAAGACGCGTTTGCCGACCAACTCAGTGGACATTCCTCTCATCGCGGAAAACCACTTCCAGTTTTGGGATGACCGACTCGATCGAACGCCACCGAACATGGCCACTCGAGAGCCCATTTTGGCGTTCAGACGCGCGATTTACAAACTCGTCGGCGCGAAGGCTGCCGCTTCAAAGACGTGGTTAGCCCAGGCAAAAGTTGCGAGAAGCGCGGGACACTACGGTGCAGCGCAGCTCGCTCTCTTTGAGGCGCGATCCGAAGTTGGCATGTCTTTACCTCTCGCCTTGGAGCAAGCAAAGCTACTCTGGGCCGAAGACAGTCATCAACGCGCGGTGATGGAAATAGAAGAGGCGTTGAAGGATCAGGATGCAGTTCTCGCGCATCCCGAACACGCCGCCAAAGCCGTCTTGCGCTTAGCTCGATGGGCCACAGTGACGGGACAAAAACAAAAGAAGGAAATTCTCACGCTGTATTCTGACGTCATTCGCAGATATAAGAGTTGGGAAAAATCACATTTTCAAGTCGCGCGATACATGGACGAGTGGATGAAGGATGCGGCGAAGCGGGAGTTGAATGGCGAAACCGGCGCAAATCTGCCGGCGTCGGTGCGAAGAAAAGGAATCGGAGGAGACGACGAAGAAGCGATCGACCTTTTGAGTGAAACGGTGCGAGAATACGGTGCGAGTATTAAATACGGTCACAGGCACATTTATGAATCATTACCGCGTATGTTGACGCTTTGGTTCGACATCGGCGACCGAGTCTTCGAGGCGAACAACGACACGCTCGATGGCCGCAGCGTTGCGAAGATGAAAAAGGTGTACACCGAGGTACTCTACGCGATCAACACCTTCTCTGATCAGCTCCCTCTGTACAAGTGGCTCACCGCGCTTCCACAGCTGACCTCTCGCTTGGCGCATAGCGAGAAGAGAGTTCGTGAACTCGTGCAAACTCTCGTCACCAGACTTTTGATCAACTATTCAGATCAAGTGTTGTGGGCGCTCGTCCCGATGGCGCGCTCGCGCGATGCCGTGCGAGCGAAGAGCGCGAAAGACATCCTCTCGAACGCAAAGCATGGAAAGCAAGACAAGACGGGGATGCGCGCCGACCGCGAGCTCATTTCACAATTCGCCAATGTCGCAGATCAGCTCGTCAAGTTGTGCAATTTCGCGCCAAAGACGCAATCAAAGAGTGGTCGACCGCCGAGATCGTTCAGTCTGATGCAAAACTTCCCCGATCTCGCGCGACTCATGCCCACGCGCGTGATGATCCCCGTGCAGAAATCACTCACGGCGACGCTTCCACCGGCGGGCACAAACCCGACCGATCACAGACCGTTCCCGCCATCTGTGGCGACGCTCTTCGAGTTGCAAGACTCGGTATCTGTGCTCGCGTCGTTGCAAAGACCGAAAAAGCTAACTATGCTCGGGAGCGATCGCTCGAGCTATGCCTTCTTGTGTAAGCCGAAGGATGATCTTCGTAAGGATTTGAGAATGATGGAGTTCACGACGATGCTCAACCGCCTGTTGGCCAGAGACGCGGAGAGTCGAAAGCGCAGATTGTATCTGAGGACGTTTAGCGTCATCCCGCTCACCGAAGATTGTGGTATCATCGAATGGGTGCCTCACACTACCGGTTTCAGGCACATCATCCAGAAATTATACGCGGATGACGGTTTATACAATAAAAATTCCAACACGGAAATGAAGGAGCTCTACGAGCGATGCAAGGGACGCAGCCCAACGTCTTGGTCGAAGGAAGTGTTGAGTCGGCATCCCCCCGTCTTCCACCGTTGGTTCCTCGAGCTATGGAAAGAACCCGCCGCGTGGTTTACCGCTCGCACCGCTTTCGCACACACTGCGGCGGTTTGGAGCATGGTTGGCCACGTCGTCGGTTTGGGCGACAGACACGGCGAAAACATCTTATTCGATTGTCAAACCGGCGATGCGGTTCACGTCGATTTCGCGTGCCTGTTCGATAAAGGTTTGGAATTGGAGATGCCGGAGCGGGTTCCTTTCCGATTGACGCAAAATCTGGTCGATGGCCTCGGTGTGGGTGGATATGAAGGCGTGTTCATGCGTGTGTGTGAGATCACGCTCACCGTCCTGCGCTCGCATCGAGAGGCGCTCATGAGCGTACTCGAAACCTTCGTGCACGATCCTTTGGTCGAGTGGACGAGAGTCTCGAGAAACGACGCCGCGCGAGGTCACCGGTCCGGGACGTCGTCCAGCGCTCGCGGGAAGGACGCGCTCGAGAAGATTCGATCGCGTCTGGAGGGCGTCGTCGTCGGCGTGGGTGCCGCGCCGTCGCTTCCGCTCTCGCCGCAAGGTCAGGCGAGACGTCTGGTCGAGGAGGCCGTCTCGCTCTCCAACTTGGGCTCGATGTACATTTGGTGGATGGTGTGGCATTAGAGACGAACGAAAATACGCACGAAACGGGTCGTAGTAATTAATAGCATTTGTAACAACAGATGATTCGTAGCACATTGGCGTCTTTGTCGCGACGTCGCGTCTCTCAAATCTAAAATAAAAGTACTGCAAAGCGTGCTCCTTAATAACGACGATCGTACGGCGGGAAATCCTCGTCGTCATCGTCGCCTCTCGCGTCCATTCGCTCGGCGTCCTCGGCGATTTGCGCCAAGAATCCTTGCAACGTGTTCACGATGAAGAACAAAAACATCAAGTTGAACAAAAAGCCCATACCCCCGAACCCGTACCCGAATCCATACATGGGCATGATCGGCATCGGCATAAACACCGAGTTATACCCGTAGCCGTATCCACCGACCGGCGGCGCCGTTCGGCTCTGCGCCCTCATTCTCGGCGCCGCTCTGCTCGACGCTCGGAAACTTCCCCCGCCCACGCGTCCGCCGCTTCTCGCCGCCTCCGCCGCTTCCGGCATCACGCCGTCCGAACCGAGCGCGAGAGTCGCCGCCAACACCGCGGCGACGACGGCGCGTTTGGCGTCGCTCGAGCGCGCGTCGTCTTCGGAAGACGCGCGCGCGACGATCGTCACCGGTGCCCGCGATCGAGCGCCCGCGCGCGTCGTCGCCATCTTTCGTCCCGTGCGTCGCGTGGAGACCCCCGCGGCGGTCGTCGTCGTTCGCGTCATCGAGTGCGTCAGCAACATCGTCGTCTCGAGCCTCGTCGTCGTCTCGAGCGCCGGTGCGTCGTCGTGTGTCGTCGAGACGCGCGTCGCGCGGATGACGTATGCGTCATCTTATATGGGTAAACAGTTAGGTACGTGATTTCCCTCGGGGACACCCGGGAAGCGCGCGCACCGACGCCCGACACGACGACGCGCGAGCGCGAGCGCGCGCGACGCGAACCGGCGAGAGCGATGGCCGCGACCTCGTGCACCGTCCTCGCGGGCTCGTACGAGCGTTTCGTCTTCGGGTACGCCCTGGACGTCGGCTCGAGCGACACGGACGGGACGACCGGCGGCGGTGGCGCGAGGCTGGCGAAGAGCTTCACGGTCGACGCGCACCTGTCGAGCGTCAAGGCGGTGGCGTGCGCGGGAGGGTACGCGGCGTCCGGAGGATCGGATGATTTGATTCGCGTGTATCACTGCGACGACAGGGGGGCGATGGCGGATTTGGGAATGTGCGTCGGGCACCGCGGCGACGTGCGCGCGCTGACGTTTTACTCGCCGAGAGGGTACGCGCCCACGCGGTTGTTGTCGGGAGGTGCGGACGGGGAATTGATGGTGTGGGATGCGACGGATAATTTCGATCAGTTGAAGACGATGCGAGCGCACAGGGGAGGGGTGTGCTCGATCAGCGCGCACGCGAGCGGACGAGTGGCGCTGACGAGCGGGGCGGATTCGCACGTGGCGATGTGGGACATGAAGAAGGGGCGCGTCGCGTACAAGTTTAAGACGCCGGATATTGTGGATAAATTAATGTTTACGAGCGATGGGGCGCGGTACGTGAGTCAGACGACGAAGAAGATTACTTTGACGGATGCGGAGGCTGGGAACGTGATTTCTACGTTTGCGACGCCGGCCAAGGCGCTGTGCAGCGAGACGCGGGGCTCGATGGTGTACGTCGGATGCGAAGGAGGTGATGTGCTCGTGTACGATACGCGAAAGTCAGGGAGCGACAAAGCCGTCAATCAAATCGCTAAGGCGCATCCACAACGCGTTCGCGGCGTCGCACTGGTCGATACCGTCGAAATCGACGATGACTCTGGGCCCCGCGAGCTCATCACGGCTGGATCCGAGGGCGTCGTACGCGTCTGGGATATGCGTAACACGTCGAGCACGCAAGCTGAAACGTCGAGTACACCAGTCGCGGAAATTTCGACGGGTGCGCGTTACACGTGCTTGTGCACGATGCCGGCGAAGACGCTTCCAGATGCGCCGAAACCAAAAATGCCATCCATGCCGCCGAGAGATCAAACCGCAAAGAAGAGCACTCAAGTGCAAGCGGCGAAAGGTGGTTCCAAAAAAGTGAAGAAGAAGCAGAAGGCGGCCGTCGTTGACGACGGATTTGAGATTGTTCGCGAAGAGAGCACCGGTCCATCGGCGAAGAGAGCTCCCAGCCGTTTCGACGACGACTCCGACGACGGCACGCCGTACGCCAAGCCAACCAGTGGCAACAAGAAAAAGAGACAGGGTTCGTACGAGAAAACAGCCACGTCGGCACGCAGGCAGGCGCACGGAATCAAACAAAAGAAGCGACGTTGGTAGATTCTAGTATACAGTCAAATATACATTAAATTGTGTCAAATTTCTAATCATACTCGCCCATGCTTTCGAGAAGTTGCTGTGAAGCTAGGCGCATAGCTTGTTTCTTCGTCGACGCCTCCGCGACGCACGATTCGCCACCTAACTCTGCGGTGGCTACGAACTGAGGTTGCTCATTCACCGCTGAGATAATGTTGCAGCTGCACACGCCTCCGAGCGTAAGTAACTGTCCATACGCATTTTCCTTTTTTAAATCCTTTTTCGTCTTTTCCTTTTTACTATTTTGTGACGGTGCGTTATAAATGTCGTGTCCGTAGAGCTCAAGCATCTCTCGCGCCGCGCCCTCCTCTGCAGCAGCCTTGCTTCTGCCTCGAGCGCGCGTCTCGTGAATGTGATTTTCGGCGGGCCAGATGCATCGCGCTTCAAACTCAGGCTCGTGATCCGGCGTGGTACGATCGCGTTCCGAGCTCGTCTTACCGTTGAGCTCGATGATGAGCCCTTTCGGATTCGCGATGGTGCCGTCCATGACGCCGCTTATGACGACGTGCCACACAAACCATCTCGCCAACTGTTTAATAGCCTGCGGACCACCCGCCATTTGATTCACCATGTACACGGCCGCCTCGATCAGCGTTCCAGCGCTGTGTGTCTCAGCCTCTCTGTTATTCTCCACGTGATGCGGCAACACTTCCGAGACTAATTTCGACATTACCGCGTTGCTCGCCAACTGCGAGTACTGTCTCGTCGCCTCCCCGACATCCTTCACCAACTTATTCTCGACGAGTTCGCTCATTAACGCCGTACCGAATATTTTATCACCGATCAACGCGTTCATCTCCACATTCTGCGTGGTGACGTGCTGCACCGACACGTCTCGCCATCGCGCCGGCAAGATGTCCTCCGACTTGAGTCGAGCGCTCAAGTCGTGCCACAGCTCCAGCGTCGGTTTCTCCGCGTACACCTCGTCGACGCGACGCTTGAACCGCGAGTCACCGCCTCGCACGTCAGCGCGAAGCCGTTTCTGCGATTTCGCCGAGGGCCCCACGCGCGGGGGAGGATTACCGGGCATGAATAATGTGCGTCTCGATGGAAGGATGATTCGCGAGCGTTGACCTAGCGGCGCGCGGTGAAAGAGCGCTCCCGGCGCGGACCCGGGCGAGAGTGAAGAGCGCGCGCACGATGGAGTGCACGCGGTGCGCGTGCAGAGCATGCGCTCGCAGTGGCGGCGAGAGAGCGCGTGAGACTGAGGGGACCGGCGCCGTCGCCTCGGGGCGAGACGGCGAGGCGAGGACGCGCGAGGATGATTTGAATAACAACGCGACTATCGAATCGAACGGAAGGACGCGACGGAATCATCCCCCGAATTGATCGGGGCCGTAGCCTGATAGCGTTTTGATGGCGAGCGCGAGCTCTTCGGCGAAGAATGGATTATCGACGTCGCTCTGCGCGAATTGCTCCTCGGTCCATAGTTCGCGAAGCGCCTTGAGACCGACGTCGACGTCGATCAAGAGCAAGGAGGGATCGTACTCGACGAGCCGAGCGACGTCGACGCGCGGGAACGCGTCGCTCAGCGCTCGAAATCGAAGCTTAATCACCGGAATGTCGCGCTGAAGAAAACGTTTGGCGTCGGCGCGCAAAATCAAGCCCACATCCGCGCCCGGAATCATGAGTTTAAGCGCGCTCAATCGACTGGCGATGACCGCGTTACTCGTCAATAGAATTTCTGGATAATTGTACGCCATCTTTGCCGCGTCGGCGGACGAGCACAGACAAATGGCCGCCACGCTCTCCAAACGCTCGCACAGAGACGCCAAATCGTCCTCCTTTATCATCTCCTCGAACGCCGCCGAGTCTTCCACCGTCTCACACGACACGAAACCTCGTTCAAAATCTTCCACCAAAGCCATCGTGTAATCCGTCGCCATCGCCGCGAACCCCTTCCTCGTCTCACGCGCGCCGTAATACTTTAACGCGGCGTCTCGCGCGTCCTCGCGTCCCCGCCGTCGCCTCGACCGCTTCGCCCGTCGAACCGTCTCCTCGATCGTCCTCGAGCCCATCCACCCCGGAACGCTCCCGTTCTGTCGCCTGTACGGAAGAGCGTCTAAAAAGTCCCCGTACGCCTCCGCCAGGGCGTCCAATCCCAATCGCTCGCGCGTCTTTCTCGCCCCGAAACTGATCTCCGACAGCCAGTTCAGCGTCGTCGCGATCCCGGGCTGAAACCCACCGCGCCCTCGCTCCGCCATGAGACTCGCGCGAATGGCGTCGTAATCGCCATCGAAATCCATCGGATCCTTGGCGTCCCGCGCGCGCGCGACGACGCGACCGACTCGCGTCGTTCCCACCGCGTTCCCGCGCGCCGACGGTTGCGACGGGCGACGGCTCTCCGCGCGCGCGCGCGCGACGTCAGACGCGCGCGCGAGAGCCGAGGACGACGTCGACGCGCGCGCACCGCTCGCGACGCGCGAGGACATGACGGGGGACGACGACGCGACGAGAGATGACGAATGTGCGTCGTCATCGCCTCAGACGTCGTCGCGCGCGTCTCGATCGTCGACCGTTCGCGTCTCGAGACATGCGCGACGACGGCGATGGCGCGACGACGGCGCGCGAACGAATCGCTCGCGTCGCCTCGCACGTCGATCCGACGTCGAGAGACGCGCGCGTGCGCGCCATGCGCCTCGACGTGGATGCGCGCGCGCGAGGCGATGGCATCGCGCCCGTCGATGCGTCCGAGTGGATCGTCGTCGATCAGGCGCGGATCGACGCCTTTGCCTCGTGCACGCTCGACGAACAGTTCATTCACGCGCGCGATGCCCCGGGAGGGGCGATCGCGCACGGATTCTTAGCGCTCGCGCTCATCACGCGCGCGACGGCGACGGCGACGACGAAACCGTGGGCCCGTCGAGCCATCAATTACGGCCTCAATCGCGTCCGTTTCGTCTCCCCCGTGCGCGCGGGCGGAGAGATTCGCGCGAAAAAAATAGAGATAGTCACCTCCGAGGCGTTACCTCGAGACGTGGGCGCGCAGACGGAGTTTCTGGTGGAATTGGAGACGCGAGACGCGCGAGACGCGCCGGCTCGGCTCGCCCTCGTCGCGCGTTGGATCGTTCGACATTACGTCGAATGACCCCGCCTCGCCTTCGCGCGCACGTGTATGAATACCATCACGCATCCATCGCCTTCATCGCCTTCATCGCATCGCCACGAGCGCCCGTGATTCAAATCAAATCAAATCAACGCGCGCGCGCCTTCTTTTTGTGCCCAAAAAGAAAAAGAGCCGTTTCGATTCTCTCACCTCTCGCGACCCGTCCGGAAACCCCGTCGCGGTCTCCCTCGCGTCCGACGCGCGCTTCGCGCGGTGGAAATTATTTTCGTCGCGCGCGGTCGAGCGCGTCGACGCGCGGGGACTCGCAGACGCGCGAACGGCCGCGAAGGCGCGGGTCGGCACCTGGAGGCGCCGCCCGTCGGTGCCGCCGCGCGCGGGGACGGGGGGCCATGCGCGCGCTCGACGAGGAAGAGGGCGCGCGGACGGCGTCGAGGGGTGAAACGACGTCGTCTCGAGGGTACGAGGGGATACTGCGCGCGGAACGAGCGGCGGCGAGGGAGCGAGGGCTGGAAATGCGTCGTCGGAATGCCCCCGGGGGAAACGGTCACCAAGGTAGAGACGACCTCGAGAGTGACGCGCGCGAAGAGCGATGGCGCGAGAGCGAGCGCGGGAGAGGGAGTTCGACGTTTGCGTCGTTCGATGAACGTTTAGCGCGGACGCGAGCGCGCGCGGAGAGCGCGAGGGAGGACGCCGTGCGAATAGAGAGATGGCTGCGCGAACGCTCAGCGGCGGCGCCGAACGCGCCGGCGGCCATCGCGAAGGCGGATGAACAATTATTTATGGACGAGGACGCGCAAGATGGGGCGCGACGGATGGAGGCGGTGTATCAGAGATCACCGACAAGGTCCGTGATACACAGGCCGATACCGAGTCGTCCGTTGAGCTCGAGCGTGGAGGGCACGGGGTGGACCAAGACGAGGACGAGCGGGACGACGTTTAGGGAATTCGGTACGGCGCATTCGGTGCGCAGCGAAGAGAATAGTCGAAGCGCATTTCAATCTTTGAGTTTAGAACAACCGACGGGTAGATTGGGCGATGTCAGCGCGAGTGCGACCGGAATCAGTCGCGCGCAAGCCTCTTCTGAGGGAGGTGTGAGCACGCCGCCGAGGATTCAAAGGTCTCCGGCTCGACCGCCTCGCGTACATCCGCGCGTGCGAACGAGGAGCGAGGATTTCACAGCCATGTCGACTGCTCCGGTTCGAGTGTCGGCGGATTTGATGCGGAATTCCACGAGTTCACGGATGACGATGTTAGAATCCGTCGCACACGAGGCCGAAAACGAGCGCGCGATTCGCTTGTCCGAGGTATCCAAAGATTCCGCAGATGGTTTCGACGCCTTTAGATAGTTTCTTCCGCGACAAGAAATCATGTATATATGTAATAACTTATGTATTAGTTTGATAACGACTTGGCGAAGCGCTGCATCTCTCGCACGAAACCGAACACTTTTTCCGCCGTCGTCTTTTCAATGGCTTCGCCGTCCTCGCCCTTGGGTCGAAGCGCGGCGGTGACGATGTCGTCGAGCTCTTCCCCCGCCGGACGCTGTGCGTACTCGTCGACGAGATTAAACCTCCCCGGCTCTTCCGGGTCTTCGAGGAATAGTTTCCACGCCCCCGGGTACGCCTTGAACAGGCTTCCGTTACACCAAGGAAGCGGCCGCAACGAATACGTCACCGTCATTTTACCCAAAAATCGCTCTCGCATCCGTCGCACGTTCAACCCCACTCCGGCGTCTCCACTCGCCAGTCTCGGGTTCAACAGCACCACCGGACACCCCAACTCGTTCGCTCGACCGGTCGTTCGCTGCACCTTCTCCAAAGATATCGGATCCGGCGCCGCGAACACCACCACGCCGTCGAAATCCTCATCCACCAAATTTCTATCGTCCACGCTCGCCACGTCGAACGTCGCGGCGTCACCCCATCTCGCTCGAAGCATCGCCGCCGCTCCCGCGTCGGGGTACACCGCTCGCACCCGTCGTCCACCCTCGCTCAATCTCTGCGCGAACTCTCTCGAAATTTCCCAAACCTTGAGCTGATCGCCCGACTCGCTCATCACGTTGCCGCTGATCGGGTCCCAGAGCTCGGGGATGAGGAGCTCGACGATGCTCCCGGCGGTGCCTCGAGCGATGGCGTCGTTCGTCGCGCGCGCCGCCTTGCCGACGGCGTCGAAGAGATTATCCGGGAGCTCGTCGTCGTCGCGGGGACGGGAGACGGAGACGGAGACGCTCGGCGTCGCGGCGTCTTCATCGTCATCGTCGTCATCGCCCGAAGTGGATAGACGGGAAAACTTCCCGGCGCGGACGATGGGCGTCGCGCGAGACGCGAGAGACGCGGGAGAGGGGCGAGAGAGACTGACGGTCGGTCGCGAGCGCGCGTGGGCGAGAGCGGAGGGCGACATCGATCGACGGCGACGCGCGAAATGGGGCGAGGAGCGACACACGGTGGCGCTCTCGGGTGCGATGAGCGGCGCTTCGGGAACGGCGCCGACGGTGCTTCCGAGACCGACGCCGTTGCAAGCGGCGCCGCTGGCGACGTTGGTCATCGTCGGCGCGGTGGTGCTGTTTTTCGTGGTGACGATGGCGAGCGAGACGATGGACTTCGCGCTCGTGTGTGCGAATCCTAGATTGGCGATTATGACGCCATTGGCGTCGTATTATCGCGTCTTCACGTCGACGTTTGCGCACGGATCGTTTCCCCACGTGTTATTCAATTGTTTAGCGTTCACTCCAATGGCGAGCGCGCTGGAACGGAGCGTGGGGACGATCAACTTTGCCTGGCTCTTCGTCGTCTTCGCGCACGTCGGCTACGCGATAGCGACGGCGTCGGCGTACGCGCTTCTTCTCGGGCTCGGATACACGAGAGGGTACCACTCGTGCGCGATCGGTATGTCTGGTGTGGTCTTCGCGCTCATCGTGTGCGAGACGAACGTGAATGACGTGGGAAGGAGGAGCGTGTTCGGGTTGTTTGAAGTGCCAAGCGCGTGGTACCCCACGGCGCTGTTACTCTTCATTCAGCTCTTGGTTCCGGGGGTGTCGTTTCTGGGTCACGCCGCGGGAATGGCGACGGGGTATCTGTACGTGGCTGGATACCTGAACTTTTTACTCTTACGCGAAGCGCATGTGGAGATGATAGAGCAGTCGTTTGTGTGCACGCCGATTCGCGCAGTGCCTTCTTTCGTCTCGTCCAACGCCGAGCGTGGATTGAGACCGAACAGGGACGCGAGCGCGAGTTCATTCCCTTGGTTAACGTCTTCCCGAACGTGGGAACTTCCATCGCGCGTCAGCGACGCGACGCGCGCGTTCACGGGACGTGGTCAAAAGCTCGGCGGCTCGGGTTCGACGACTGGAGAATTAGCCGCCATCGTGAAAGTCAACCAAAAGGATCTGAATACGCTAGTTGAGATGGGATTCTCGGAGCACGCTTCGAGACGAGCGTTACAAGAGTGCGAGGGAGACGTAGCGCGAGCGACGCATGTGCTCACGGACGCCGCGGCGAACAGCGATGACGAATTGTAGATGGAGACTTTGCAACGTGTGGCAAACGTGGGAATGGGAATGTATTTTTATGTGTATTCGTATTATTGAAAACTGTTTGTTGCCGTTCTGTAAGTATGAACAAGCGAAAATCTTTGATGGTCAGCGCCATCGAAGTATCTTGAAGTACTATGACCCGTTCTGGCTCCGCACAACAGCGTCATCCTTTTTTTTCATTTTTTTATGCACGTGATTTGGTCATCACGCTAGTTTCTGATCCGCAGTCGGCTCGCGGCGAGCAAAATTGTGTTGCCCGCGGCGGCTGTGGACACCATGGTCGCGGTTGAGCGCGTCGACAAAAAGAAATACCGTCTCACACCCCCCAATGGCGCCCGCCTAGTGGTGCTACTATCGTTTCGTAACCGCAGGCCGCTGTGAAACGCCAAGATTTGTGACGAAACGTCACGCAACTCGTGCTTCTGCGGCCCGCGGCTGGCTAAAAGAATGATTCCTCTCTTCACTTCTCACGCAAAGAGACTCGCCAAAGAATTCCCATACCGAATGTATCCTCACTCACCAAGATGAAGCGAAAACTTCGCGGTCACCGAACGCTTAGGCGCCTTCCTCGGTGGCAGCCTTCAACACAGCGACGGCTTCTTGAACCTTGGAAGAGAGCGCATCCGGGGACTCAATCAAGTGAAGAACTTCGGATTGGTCCATTTCGAGCAACATACCGGTAATCTTGGCAGCGTTGGTCGCGTCCTTACCCTCAACGAGCGGGTAGAGCGCTTCGCCAAGAATCATGCGTTGCTGATCCGGAGAGGCACTGGTAAGCTGAGAGGCGAGGACAGCCATCGGGTTCGCGGGGGCTTCCGGCATGGGCGGCATCGGGACGGCGTTGACAGCCGCCGCGCTGTAACCGCGCATGTTTTGTCGCGCACCACGGCCACCGTTCGGGCCGCCGCGGCCGCCGCGGCCGCGTTGCGCGCCCGGTACGCCTTGGCGTTGTGGCATCGGCATACCGTAGCCCGGCATGCCCGGCATACCCGGTCGCGGGCCACCCGGCATCACCGGTTGGAAGCCGAAGCCCGGTTGCGGTTGCGGCGGCATCATACCCGGCGGCGCTTGGCCGTAGTACATTGGCACGCCCGGAACGCCCGGCGGCGGCATGTACGGCATACCGGCACCCGGCATACCGGCACCCGGCATGCGCTGAGCGAATTGCGCTTGGAGACGCATGCGGCGTTCTTCCTTGCGTTGCGCGAGAGCGACGTAGAGCGGCTTGGTACCGACCATCTTACCGTTCATTTCGGTGACGGCGCGGGTCGCCTCATCCGGAGAGGAAAAGGCGACGAAGGCAGAGCCTCGGGAAGAGCCAGAGGCATCGCGCATCACGCGGCAAGAGGTGATGGTACCGAACTCGTTGAACAATTCACGAAGTTTTTCATCATCGGTACCATCCTCGAGGTTCTTGATGTAGAGGTTGGCCCCAGCCATCTTCTCCATGCGCTCACGGCGCTCGGCGTCGAACTTCGCCTTCAACTCAGCCTCGCGCTCAGCCTTCTTTTGCGCGCGGCAGACGACCCACGTCTTCTCATCTTCGGTGTAGCCATCGAGCTTTTCCACCGCAGCGGCGGCACCTTCCGGTGACTCGAAGCACACGAAGCCGAAGCCCTTCGACTTGCCTTCTTCGTCCTTCATGATGACGCAGCTCGTGACGGCGCCGTGCTCGGCAAACTTCTCGCGCAACTTTTCTTCGCTCAAGTTTTCGCTCAAGTTCTTGACGTAAACGTTGTTGAACTTGGCTTCACCAGTGTTGGAGCGTTCGGCGCGTCGTTGGAACGGACCAACGTAGACTTGCTTGCCGACCAATTCCATGCCGTTGACGTTGTCGATGGCCGCTTGCGCCGCCTCCGCCGTCTCAAACTGCACGAAACCGTAACCCTTGGATTGGCCTTGGCCATCCATGGCAACCTTGGCGCTGGTGATTTGGCCGAATTGCGCGAACGTGTCCAAAAGCGCCTTGTTATCGATGCTCTTATCGAGGTTCTTGATGAACACGTTACCGACGCCGCTGCGTCGAACCGCCGGGTCGCGCTGCGAGTACAAGACGCGAATCGGCTTGCCGTTGATGACTTGAAAGTTGAGCACATCGATGGCGTGGGACGCGTCCGACGGCGATTGGAAGTTCACGTACGCGTATCCCAACGACCGACGGGTGATCAAATCGCGGCACACGCGAATGGACACCACCGGTCCGATGGAGGAAAACTTCTCGTACAATTGAGCCTCCGTCACGGAGGTTTCCAAGTCACCGACGTACAAAGACGACGTTCCCGCGCCCGGCTGTCGCGCCCCGGCGGCGGCGTTGGCGGCGTTGGCGGCGGTATTTTCACCTTGCGTTTGCGTCGCGTTCGCGGACGCATTCGCGGCGGGCGCCGGCGCGGCGGCGGCGGCGGACATCACGCGTGGAGATCGCGCGAAAGATGCGGCGCGAGCGAGATTTTCGCGCGCGGGAATTCCCTGAGTGCGTCGCGGATCGAGCGCGAGCGCGTGCGAGATGCGACGGTCGTAAAACGGATCGATTCGTTTTACGTCGCTTCGGCGTGCGTGCGTGGAACGATCCGAGCGCGCGCGCGTGCGTGTGACGCGTGTCGCGTCGACGCGACGACCGCTCGAGACGTCCTCGCGCGCGCGCGGCGCCGCCGCCGCGACCGCGTGGCGAGGGGGGGTACACGACCGGTCACGACTCGTCGCGCGCACCACCACCACCCGGCACCGCGCGCCTCGTCCACCCACCACGGCGGCGCGCGTCTCGCGCCTCGCGATCGGGGTTTCTGGGTGTGTTTCTATGGAGAAGCCCTAATGGTGTGTACGCAAAATGGGGGGCGATGATAAATAAAAATAAAATAAAAATTCGGACGTATGGAATCACGCGCGCCCACGGCGCGCCGGGCCGCGACCGGCGCCGCGACCGGCGCCGCGACCGGCACCGCGCGTCGCGCGTCCCTCGTCGCGCGTCCCTCGTCGCGCGCGCGGAGGATGGTGGACGCGTCGTCGGCGGTGACGTCGACGAGCGGCGGTGGAGGACGAGGGGGTGCGGGTGAGGAGAATGGGGCGTCGGTGGGGACGCGCGCGCGCGCGAGGAGGCGCCGCGCGTCGGTCGATTCCTCGTCGAAGAGAGAGGACATGCCCCCGCCGAGGTGGACGACGCGAGCGCGGAGGGGACCGTCTCGAGAGACGCCGACGGTGCTGGACGAGGACGAGTACACGGCGCGGTTGGAGGCGATCATCGAGCGGGATTATTTTCCAGACTTGAGGTCGAATCGGTTAAAGGCGGCGCTGTTGGAGGCGACGAGGGCGGGAGACGCGGTGGCGATGGCGGAGATACACGGTGAGATGGCGAGAGAGAGGATCGCGAGGGTGGGGTCGCGGGGAGGCGTCGTCGGAACGCCGAGCATCGGGGGGTCGGGGACGACGTCGGCGGCGGCGGGAGACGACGAGAGTTGGGAGACGGAGACGCCTCGGAGGAGAACGCGCGATGAGTTCGATCGCGATGAGAAGTACGACGAAGAGTGTGATCGAGAGGGAGGGGGGACGTCGTTGGCGTACGATCAAGATCGACACCTGAGCGTGGATGGATTTTTGGCGCAGTATACTTCCGAAGACAACGCGGCGTTTAGCGAAATCGTCGCGCGGACCGACGCGCGACGCGAACTGAAAAAGCGACACTTGGAGGCGATAACGGCTCCGCCATCGCGTCGATTAGCTTTAGCCGCCGAGTTGAAGGCGTCTGATTCATCGGCGTTGGTACCTCACACGTCGGAGAGCGACACGTCTTCGGGTAAGGCGTTAACAACTGTCGGTCACGATAGCATCTACAACTCTCCGCAAGGATTGGCATTATCGGTGAAAGAGCGTCAACAGATGGTTGTCGGGGAACCGAAGGAGACTGTCGCGAAAAACACGAGATTCGTGCCGCCGAAAGCACCGAGTCTCGATGGGAAGGGTGGTAAGACTCCGCAAACGAAACAGTACGAACGCGTGCACACTCCAAACTTTACGCCAGGAGTCGACGCGAGCCCGCTGATGACGTGGGGTGAGATCGCGTCCACGCCTTTGCGATTAGAAGATACAGCGAGCGATCCAAGCGCAGGAAAGTTCACGTTGAAGCAGTCGAGCGTGAGAGAGAAAAAGTTACGTGAACTGACGTCGAAGAACTCGAGAGCGTCGGCGACTCCGACGCCAAGGACGAGGCGAGGAGCGCCCACGCCGAACGGTCTTTCGTCCGCGGCGAAATCGTTGCTTCGTCGAGTCACACCAGCGAGACGTGCGACCACACCGAGAGGAGATTTAGACGCGGCGCTGCGTAAATCGTACAGTGGACGAACACCGAAAGCGTCGTCGGTTCGATGTTCGACGGCACCCAAAGGCGAAGACGGCGGCGGCGGCCTACTTAGACTCGATTAGATTTAGCAACTCATCAGTGCACTATATCACTACATCGTGTAATTTATTCTAGCTAATTGATTTCGGTCCTAAAACCTTACACAAGCTCATCCAAGGGGAAAGCCTGAGTGAGCAGTTGTGGAATGGATTCCGGGTTCTCGAAGCGTTCGCGTAACTCGACCTCTTGCGTCGGCACCAAGTGCAGTGAGTTACGCAAGTACGTCGGGTTGACGTCAATATCCCAACCATACGCCTCCTTGATTCTCTTCAAGGTTTGTACTTGACGAGGCGCCGTTGCCAAGTGCTCTTCGTACACCAAGTGTACGTACTGTCGGCGACGAGCGCGCATCTCATTCATGAAGAATTCAATCCAATCGTGCCTTTCTTGGAAAGTTTGTTTGAACTTTTCAAAGTCAAACGCGACTGGCGTCGGCAATGGTTGATCCTTCGATTCAGGTTTCAACGGATCAGCGTATTTCATCCAAACTCCAGTGTCTTCTGCAGCCTTCAGCGAGGCGTACTGAGCGAGAATGTTTGCTCGCTCGAGGAAGAAAACACTCGCCTTCGGAAACTCGTCGAGAATCGTTCTAGCGATACGGCGCGTTGCTCTAGCACCCCCGATCGCATTGTTCCAACCGATTCTCGTCATGACGTAACGATAACCGTGCCTCGCTGCGCCGAGCAAGAGCTGATCGAGGAACGTACGCGGGTGGTTGACCAAGTTGTTGAAGACATCTTCGTCAACACCGAGCTGCAAAATTCTTGGCTTCATATCCTGTGTGACCCAGTCCATCTCTAACGCGCGTTCGGACCACAGATCACCGATATCCAAGAATCTATTATACAATGGAATATCAGAGTGGAAACCGGAACCATCTTCCCACACGACGGTATCTTCATCGGCGTCGAAGGCTTGACGAAGAAGCTCTGACATCAGCTGCGCGCCCGATCGAGCAGTGTTCGCAAGAATCACGAGCTGAGCGGAAACGTCGTCGGTGCCCAGCAAACTCATTCGACGGTTGACAAGCTTTTCCGTCATGGTGTCGACGTTATCTGCTTCTGACCAACGCACTTGATCAAGAACGAAATCGAAAATGAAAGACGAGGGATCGTGCACGTAGTTGAGCGTCCAGTCTACCAGACGTCTCGTCTTGGCTTCTGGATCACATCCAGTCCACGATTTCCCGAGCGTGAAGTGATCGAGGGCGGTCGCATCCGGATAGAGTTTCTTCACCTCTTTGCACGGAACCTTGATGCGCCAAATCTTCTCCGGGTCATTCTTGTCAACGACGAGCTTCGAGCCCCTCTTCGACACGCGGTCACCCACCAACACTTCGTGATCAACTTGTTCTAAGCACATATCACGCTCATCCTGACCACACAAGAGCGGATAAGCGGTGTCACGATCTAAAATCACAGCATTGTCGAAGTGCAACAACTTCAACGTCAGGTACATGGGTCCAGTCCACGCGTTCGCGATGCAGTGCTCGTCGAAAGGAATAGCGTCTAGGTACTCCTTGTTCGTGATGAGCGACGCAAATAACGCCGAATGCTTCTCCAACGCACCCATGAAACCGGCCGAGGCGAAGCGTTTATCTCCACCTGGATCTGCGACTAAAAACACCTCTTTACCGAGCGTGGCCGTGACAGAGAACAAATCCGTCGGGTCTCGCAAGAGCTCGATGTTCGTATCCATATACAACCCCCCGTGATGATACAAAATTTCGAACTTCATCAAGTCTCCAATCATGGAGAACACGTTTTGGTGCGATTTCAGGTTATACTTTAACGCACGTTTAATGGTGTGGTACGTGTAGGGAAAATTTTCCGCCGTAATGTCAGCGCTCCGCCACAGCTTGATCTTCCAACCCACCTTGTGGAGAATCTGCTTGTTCTGATTCAAGAAGGCTCGCTTCACGTTTGGTAGCTCTGAACCGAGCCAAATCGTGTGACCTACGGGCTTCACCTTCAAGTGATGCAACTGTTTACCAGCCGTAGCATCGGGATCGTTTCCATCCGTGCCGTCCTCGGGGATACTCTCCTGTCCTACCGAGGGCGACTTTGCCCCCAACTCTGCAAACCGCCGAATCTGCGCGTGCCTCTCACCCTCTCGGATGCACCCGAGCGCCACCGCGACAGCGACGGCGATGAGTGAGATCACTCCCACGAACCCTCTCACGGTGATGAACCCGTCTCTCTTCGACGTTCGCCTCGCGCTCCCTGACGCGCTCGCATCGCTCGATCGCGTCTCATCGAACATCGCATCCGACGTCGACGCTCCCAACAGCGCCGCCCGCTCCGCCCCGGACGCGCTCATTCGAGAAAACGTCATCGAATCTCTCATTCGCGCGCAAACTCACCCCCCGCGCGCGCTCCCGACGACGCGTCTCTCCCTCGGAGACGACCAAATCGAAGGGTGTTACGGCGCGCGGTCGCCCACGGATTCGAACGCCGCTCTCGAACCTCCGAGCTCGTCGATCGCCGCTCGCGCGACGCCGCGATCGATTCCGACGCTCGCTCGAACGGCCCTCTCTCGTTCGCTCGCCTCCGTCGACGACGATGCGGTCGCCCGCGCGACTCGCGGTCTGGCGCGAACGCGCGCCGGCTCGACCGACGACTCGCCCGCGTTCACGACGGTTTGGGATCTCATCGCTTTCGTCGAGGCTACACTGCGACTCTGGACTCGCATTCAATCTTCAGGAAGAGTAACTGACGACTATTCCCAATCGGAGACGAACGCGCCACGTGGCCGTTCGACTCGGCGCGAGACGACGACGCGCGAGCGTGCGCGAGAGGGGCGCTCGACGACGGCGCGCGAGAGAGCGCGGGGATGTCGGCGTGCGTCGGCGCGTGTTGCGGGACGTGTTTCGCGACGACGTGCGCGAATGCGTGCCGTGGGCGCAGTGATGCGTCGGAGAGGAAAGAGAAAGATGACGCGACTCGAGACGTCGAGGGAGGCGGAGGTGCGAACGGGGAGACGTCCGAGGGCGCGACGCGGGTGAATTGGCGCGCGCGATACGCGATGGGGTTCATCGCGATCGCGTTCGCGACGTGGGTGATGCGAGACGCGGGTGGGGCGTCGAAGATGGGAGACGCGTTCGGTTGGACGTGCGCGGACGAAGCGGCGACAGGAAGACGCTCGTGCAAACACGAGGTGGCGGTGCGCGTGGGATTGGGAAACGCGTTTTTCTTCGCGTTGATGTTCATCTGTACGTTTGGCATCAGGGAGGATGAGCGAGCGAGCGTGCGGACGCGGTTGAACGACAGTTACTGGCTCGCGAAGACGTTGGCGTGGGTGGGATTGGTGTGCGCAGCATTCGCGGTGCCTCTGGACGACTACGGCGGTCTCGTGAACGCGAATAGATTCTTTGCGTCGATTTTCTTGCTCGTGCAGATCATCGTTTTGCTGGGATGGGTGTACGACCTGAACGACAAGCTCATGAAAAGGATGGAAGACGAGTCCTCTTCGACTTCATCCTCTTCGAGCCTAGCGATGTTGCTCGCGAGCGCGTTGGTCTCTTACGGTGGAGCGTTCACCTTGCTGGGCTTTATGTACAAATACTGGGCACCATCTTCCGAATGTTCGAGAAACATAGCACTCATCACGTGCATGTTTATTTTTTGCGTGATTTTCACAGTCATTTCTTTACACGGAAGAGTAAATGGTGGACTCTTCACGTCTGGTTGCATGACTCTGTATTGTTTTTACGCACTAGCGTCGGCGCTCGCATCTGAGCCTAAAAATTACACCTGTGCTCCTTCTACTTCTGGAGATTTAGATTCCGTGCTCGCCGTGATAAGTTTCTTCTTCGGTTTGTGTGCGCTAGGCGTCACCGTGCAAAGCAGCTCGTCCACCAGCGCATTCGCGGGCGACTTCAACGCTGAAGATCCAACGTCTAGATACACTGTTTCATTCTTCCATTTTGTCTTCTTCACTGCAAGCTCGTACTGTGCGATGCTTTTCGTCGACTGGACGAACGGTAAGAACCCGCACGGTGCTGGTTGGGAGAGCGCGTGGGCAAAAGTCTCGTGTGCCTATTTCAGCGCTTTCCTCTACACGTGGGCACTCATCGCTCCCTTGGTGCTCCGCAATCGCGACTTTTAGATCATGAAATACTTTCGTGTAATTTACAACCCTAAAGATGCGCTCTGCATTTAGGTTTACGCAACTACTTGAACCTCCATTTGCTGGGGCGCCATGTCCACCTGCGCGTGAGAGCTCTTCTTTGATAACACGCGCTGAAACGTCTCACGCAATGATTTCTTGTGGACTGGCTCGCT
>CEUM01014176.1_pt1 | contig 26570 bp, 22 predicted proteins | sample 356421 | NCBI WGS metagenome assembly CEUM01 (sample SAMEA2622716, study PRJEB7988) | marine metagenome | biome: marine biome (ENVO:00000447); feature: surface water layer (ENVO:00002042); material: "saline water (ENVO:00002010), including plankton (ENVO:xxxxxxxx)" | depth 5 m
TGGTAATCCCGGCATTGCCAGCGTAGCTATCCACGTTGATATTCGTAACACCATCAAGGATACCCGTTACCCGACCACGGCTGTAAGTACTGTAGTAGTGATTCACCGGATCGATAACGGTTTCCATCGTTTCGCTAGTGACTGTTGCAATAACCGGGTTATCTGCGTGCCAGCTGGCCAACAGGGTAAGATTGATGTCATAAAAAGGTACTATCTGCTGCCATAGCGGGTCATTTGCCGCCAGTTTTGCTTGCACCGTGGCAAGGTGGGAGCTTGTCATCCTATCCAGATAAATTCCTCTGGCAATCAGTTGATAATCGCCAGGCGGTACCTGTAATGCACGACTCGCCAGGCTGGATGAAACAGGTAAATTGCTAATTCTGCTGGCTATGAGCCCAGTAATATATTTCCGATAATCGTCCAGTGCCGTTTGAGTGTCCAAAAAGGACGCTTCAAATGCGATGATATCGACAAGTTGCCAGTCGGGGGAAAGCTCATAGAAGCCGTTAATCCGTTTAAATCGACAATTTTCGATATACGGGTCGCCTATCTGGGTGGCTTTAGTGAAGTTTCCGCCTCCAACTGAGTCATAATGACTGTGAGGTAAGCCCCCTTCCAGGCGATAGTAAGCTTCACTGGCAACCATATTCATATTGTCATGATGGTCCCGACAACAAACATCGCACCGTGCAGGTTGCTGATTATCGGCCACCACACCGGTGTCTTTTACCTCAGGATAACCTGGCAAATCTACCAACTCATCTCCTTTAAGTACCGTCATTGCCGGGGTATAACCATTCCCGCTACCAGCCAGTTTGCATTTACAGCTAAGGGTCAAAAAATCCTGTTGTTTGACCAATTTATGCTTTTGGCCGCTGGATACATAGCGATAAGAAGACAGTTCAACCAGATGGTTATTGCCTTGATTAATACTCTCAGGTAACGGTTTGCTGGCTTCCACCTGCTGATTATTGCCGAGGTTGTATGATATGACGTCTGGTGCGGAACCGGGCGTAAAAGGCACCTGAGGCTGCGCTTTAACGTTATCAGACTCATTGACGGCGTGAAAACTGTGCGCTAACGATACTGGTGCTATATTCCCATCCACTGCAATCGTCATGGTGTTGCCTTTGGTATCAACCCATTCAACTGTTACCGTCACTTGTTTTTGCGCAGGGGATGTGGGTAATGGCAAGCCTCTTCCAAGCAGGGTGGCTCTGTCCATCCAGGTATCGGCAACACCATCACCGGTGGTATCGCTAAAATACTGATCCTCAACCTCCCAGTTACGGGTGAATGAATGAAATTCACCATCGGTGCCGAGCGTAACATCTACCTGGCCAGGTTTAATCGTACCACCGGTATTATCAGCTATATCATTATAGGCAATAATTCCCGCAGCACTTTCAATAGCTTCGAATTGTCGCAGATCATCAAACTTATTCTGAGCTAACCGCAAAGCTGCATGCCGATTACTGGTCTGCGCATCACTTCGCATGTATGCAGACTGCAATGACACCACCCCACTTACGCCGAGCATAATAATTAGTGAGGCAATTAACACTTCAACCAGTGAGAAGCCGCGAACCTGCATAAAACCTCCTAATAATCCCGCCAGCTGCCGGGCACTCTGGCCAGGCGTTGAAACGAACTATACTGTTGTAGCCGCGTTAAAACGTCCTGGTGATAAGTTGAGTGGTAATAACCGTAAGCGTGACCTAAAATATGATTCGATACCACTCCACCAATTACGCTGGCACCACCGGTCATATAAATATCGTAATTACTCGTGGTAGTGGGTTTTCTGAACGAAAACACCAGCCCGGTAATCGTGGAACCACTGTTAATCGTTAAGTCACCGTCGGCGACAATGAGTATTACAGGGTTGGTATCGTTGCCTATCAGAGTATTAGCTGTGATGTAACAATGACCCTCGACCCAGATAAATCCCGATGTTGCCGCCCCCAACGACGTACAGGTCGATAACACTTCGTCAGCTTCATTGCGCAGTAATGCCCACTGACTCGCCGGTAAATTAAAAATATATTCAAGTAAATCGTCCGGAAAATTAACATCGTTATCCAGAATATCCGGCCCCTGTATACCGGTTTGAGAATATGGGCTGTTACTGCAGTTGCCTTCAGCAAAGGACTGCTGGCTGCAGGTTTTCGTGCTTCCGTTGAGCAAATCCACATCCAAATCGCTCCAGACAGACAAGGGTACTCCTGCCCCACCACCATCAGGATTAGCAACTACCTCAAAAGCACCTCCCGCAGCTATCCCTCCGGCCACGACAAGTGGAGCATCCGGTAGATTCGCCACCAGAGGGTAAATCAATGCCTGCTCTGTAACGGTTACAATGGACAACCGGTCAGGCGACTGCCCGACAGACTCTAATGTCATTAAGCGCTGAGTAGCGGATTCGCGGAGTATTTCGTCCCAACTCCCCGTAGTGGTAAACCTGCCCTGCCCTGGCAAGCTACCGGTAAACTGAGCACCATCCCAGTAAGGCTCTATAGACAGAACCCCCAGAGCTTTCATAAGTCCGGCCTCGGCACTGTTAAATGCCAGAAGACGATTTTGTTCATTTAAAGTAATTTGGTTCTCAAAGGACTTAACCTGACCGGTATATAAGGTCACCAGTGCCGCCATGGTGAGCAATAAAACCACCGAAGTCAGGACTATTGCCCCTCTTTGTGTGGATAATATAGTCGTTTTAGCTTTCATGGTTTCTCACCACCACAACGGTTTGATACACCTTTGACAATTTATCGTTAGCCGATAACTCTCCGCTAAGAAAAATGGTAACTGATGTGCTGGTAATCCCCTGTTGAACCGTTTGGTTAATGGCAAACCTAAGTGAAGTAACCTTGACTACGCTGCTGTCGGTTAAGTCTTCCCAACCATTACTGGTGCAATCAAGAGAGTTACGTCGAATTTCTACCGTGCCATCAAGGAGTCGGTAACCGAAGTTCTCATTGGGTGAGGCCAGGTCTAGTGTGCCATTGTCGTTACTGTCGTAGCTAAACAATACGCAGCTTTGTGCCGTTTCACCGGGATACTCGCTGATAGAGATAGATTGATTAAATGGCGAGGGATTAGCATCCGGCTGAGAAACCATAGCCTTGGTGTTTCCAGAAAAACCAGTTCTTCGTAAATCTGCGATGATGAGCGCATAAACGTTGCCTAATTCTTCATTAAGCCTGGCACTGTTAAGTAAATTGCCGTTAACTCCCACTCCATAACCCACCAGCGACGACACAGCGGCCAAAGAACCAACAGCCAACGTCATGGCAATCATAATTTCAATTAAGCTGTACCCGCCCTGGTATCTAACATTCATTTCGCAATAAATCTCTCTGTTGTACTCATCGCACACTGAACTACTCACAGAAGCAGCTTTCTGTGTCTCGTCTGATGACACATTATGCATACTGCTTTAGCTTGTTTCTGCTGGTCTTAAGAATGGTTGTTAGATAGTTGTTAGATAGTCGCCAACCAAACAGTGGCTTTAGGATAAGAGCCGTACGTGCGTTCAGTTGACTGATAGGGCGTAAATTTGGAGTATCAGGTTACGATGAATCAACTGGCTTTACAGGGAACAACTATCTGATGAAAACAACAGGATTTACGCTGATAGAGCTGATGATTGCCGTTGTGATAATGGGTATTCTGGCTGCGATTGCTCTGCCGGCATATCAGGGCCAGGTAAGGGAATCCAGACGGGGAGATGCTCAAACAGCACTGATGCAAATGCATATGAGCCAGGAAAACTACAGGCTGCAAAACATTACCTACGGCGCCGCAGCGGATATCGGCATTCCGGCATCGGATTTTTACACTTTCAGTGTAAGTAACGTTAGTGCCACCACGTTTACGCTGACCGCAACAGCAAAAGGAAGTCAGACTAATGATACGGGTTGCACAACCCTGACACTCGACGAGTCAATGAATCGCACCCCAGCCAACTGCTGGTAACACGATTCAGGGAAGTGCTCGCAAGCAAGACGCTGCTGCGAGCATAAGACGGGAATTGTTTTAGCTTACCTGTTTAACCCGCAGTTCTTTGGGCACGGCAAACTCAATACTTTCCTCACGACCGCTACGTTCGCTGGCTTTTACTGCTCCCCAGTCGAGTAAACGCTGAATAACCCGTTTAACCAGTACCTCAGGCGCTGATGCGCCAGCGGTAACACCGATATGCTCAACGCCATCGAGCCACTCGCGCTGGATACAGTTCTCATCGGCGATCAGATGTGCCTGTGCACCCATTTTGCCCGCCAGCTCGCGTAAACGATTTGAGTTAGAGCTGTTTTGCGCGCCCACCACCAGCAACACCTGGCAATCCTGAGCCAGCTCGCGCACGGCATCCTGGCGATTTTGAGTGGCATAACAAATATCATCTTTACGCGGCCCTTCAATGGCCGGAAAACGTTCACGCAAGGCGTCGATCACGTCGGCGGTATCATCAACCGATAACGTAGTCTGACTGCAATAATAAAGTGCATTGGGGTTTTTTACTTCCAGCGTTTGTACATCGTCACTGGACTCCACCAGGTAGATACCGCCTTCAGGGTTATCGTACTGCCCCATGGTGCCTTCCACTTCCGGATGCCCGGCGTGGCCAATCAAAATACATTCGGTGCCCCGGCGGCTGGCGCGGGTGACTTCAAGGTGAACCTTGGTAACCAGTGGACAGGTAGCGTCGAATACTTTCAGGCCACGACGTTCGGCTTCTTTGCGCACGGCCTGCGAGACGCCGTGGGCAGAAAAAATGACGATGTTATCGTCTGGTACTTCATCCAGCTCATCCACAAAAATAGCGCCGCGCTCTTTCAGTCCATCTACCACAAACTTGTTATGCACCACTTCGTGGCGAACATAGATAGGTGGCTGAAAAATTTCCAGCGCCCGTTCAACAATGGTAATGGCTCGGTCTACACCGGCACAAAAGCCACGGGGATTAGCTAAATGAATTTGCATGGTACGCCCTTACTCAAGTCTAAGCGTTGATAACATCAATGATTTCAACATCAAAGATCACGGTTTGTCCAGCCAGCGGATGATTAAAATCCACCGTTACCGAGGTTCCGGCGATGCTGCGAATAATCCCCGGCACTTCACTGCCATCGGGTTGGGCAAAGGCCATGATCATACCTTCTTCCAGGGTCATATCGGCAGCGAAACGGCTTTTATCCATATGATGGACGTTGTCCGGGTTAGGCTGGCCAAAGGCGTCTTCGGGTGCCAGCTCAAAGGATTTTTTATCCCCCGCAGACAGCCCCAGTAAACAGGCTTCAAAATTAGGCGTTAAGCTACCATCGCCCATTACCAGCCTGGCTGGTTTTTTATTTACCCGGGTACTGTCGGCGGCAGAACCGTCTGCCAGTTTAAGGTCAAAATGCATGATGACCTGACTTTTATCGCCAATCACTTTTGATGTTTCGCTCACGGTCACTCTCTCTACGTTCAGGTTAGTTAGCGCTACTGGTTGATGTGTTGTCTTCTTTACTCGTTAGCATGTCCCAGATAAGCAGGGCAGCGCCAATAAAAATAGCGCTGTCGGCCAGATTAAATGCCGGCCAGTGCCAGTCATTTACGTAGAAATCCAGAAAATCGATGACATAACCATGCACAATCCGATCGTACACGTTACCCAGTGCGCCGCCCAGAATAAAACTAAAGGCTACCGGCAGCAGCTTTTGCTGTTTAGGCGTTTGTTTTAGCCACCACAGGATCACGCTACAAACAGCTACCGCAATAGCAGTAAAAAACCAGCGCTGCCAGCCGCCTGAGTCGTGCAGAAAGCTGAATGCGGCACCGTAATTATGCACATAAGTGAAGTTGAAAAACGGTGCCAGCTGGACTGACTCATACAATGCCATGCTGTCCATCACGGCGTACTTACTCCATAAGTCCAGCACTACCGTGATCACGCTTATCCATAAAAAGCGCAGGCCGCTTTGGCTAATAAACTTAGGCATAGTGGCGCGTTTCTCCGTCACCATCAACGTTAGTTACACAGCGGCCGCACAGTTCAGGGTGCTCACTGTGAGAGCCCACATCGTCTCGTACGTGCCAGCAGCGCACGCACTTTTCACCACTGCTTTTCGCTACGCTCACAAACAGCCCTTCCAGTTCGGTTGCACTAGCATCCGCCGGCTTATCGACCAGTGCCGCCACCTCCACACCAGAGGTAAGCAATACGAAGCGCAGTTCATCGGCCAGTAGCTCCATTTGCTCCTTAAGCGTATCGTCGGCATACAGGGTTACAGAGGCTTCCAGTGAGCCGCCCAGCAGCTGTGCTTTACGCGCCTGTTCCAGCGCCTGATTAACTGCGTCTTTAACCACCATTACCTGTTTCCAGTAAGCGTCGTTAAAGGTGTCATCCTGGCCAAAGTCATTAAAGCCCTGGTACCAGGTTTCGGTGAACACAAATTTCGCTCTGTCGCCTGGCAGTTCCTGCCAGATTTCCTGCGCCGTAAAACTGGTGATTGGTGCCATCCAGCGTACCAGTGCCTCAACAATGTGATACAGCGCAGTCTGGCATGAACGACGTGCAACGCTGTCGGCTTTCGCGGTGTACTGGCGATCCTTGATGATATCCAGATAAAAACTGCCCAGCTCTATAGAACAGAAGTGAGACAGTTTCTGGGATACCAGCAGCATGTCGTATTTTTCGTAATCGGCGATGATTTCGGCCTGCAATTGCTTAGCCCGTGACACTACCCAGCGATCCAGTGCAACCATCTCGGCTTCTGGTACCGCATCAGTTTCAGGGTTAAAGCCATTGAGGTTAGCCAGTAAGAAGCGGGCAGTATTACGCAGACGACGATAGTTGTCGGCCGCGCGCTTAAGGATTTCATCAGATACCGCAATTTCACCACGATAGTCTGTTGAAGCTACCCACAGGCGCAGAATATCGGCACCCAGCTTGTTGGTGACTTCCTGTGGCGCTACCACGTTACCCAGCGACTTGGACATTTTCTTGCCCTGAGCGTCAACCGTAAAGCCGTGGGTAAGTACCTGACGGTACGGCGCATGACCGTGCATAGCGGTAGAGGTCATCAGTGACGACATAAACCAGCCGCGATGCTGATCGGACCCTTCCAGATATAAATCGGCTTTAGCCGGGATATCATCACGGCAGTCCACCACGAAGAAGTGGGTAACACCAGAGTCAAACCAGACGTCCAGCGTGTCGGTAACTTTATCGTACTGGTCGGCATCACTGCCTAACAGTGCAGCATCATCGATATCCCACCAGGCCTGAATGCCGGTTTTCTCAATTTCTGCCGCCACCTTTTCAATCAGGCTGGCCGTTTCCGGGTGTAACTCGCCGCTGACTTTGTGGATATACAGCGGGATAGGCACACCCCAGGTACGCTGACGTGAGATACACCAGTCAGGACGGCCTTCTACCATCTTGCTAATGCGGTTTTCACCCCATTCCGGGATCCACTCAGTGCTGCGGATTTGTTCCAGTGACTGCTCGCGCAGACCCAGTTTGTCCATACTGATGAACCACTGTGGCGTGGCGCGGAAGATAATCGGCGTTTTGTGGCGCCAGCAATGGGGGTAGCTGTGTTCAAAGTTAACATTCAGCACCAGGTTGCCACCTTCAGCCAGGGTATCAATGATAGGCTGATTGGCTTTAAATACGTGCATACCGGCAAACAGTGGCGTGTTTTCAAGATAAACACCGTTGTTACCTACCGGGTTATATACTTCGATATCATAGTGCTTACATACGTTAAAGTCGTCCACACCATGAGCTGGCGCGGTATGAACACAACCGGTACCCGCATCGGTAGTGACGTGATCACCCAGCACGATTAACGATGTTTTATCGAGGAATGGATGCTGTAATTTAGCTTTATCCAGTGCCTGACCTAAACAGGTAGCCACGGTCTTGTATTCTTCAACGCCATAGCGCTGCATGCAGCTTTCTACCAGGTCAGTCGCCAGCATCAGCCACTGGGCATCGTCGCCAAATTCAACCAGTGAATATTCTAACTCCGGATGTAAGCTTACCGCCAGGTTGGCTGGTAAGGTCCATGGTGTGGTAGTCCAGATCACTACGCCGGCTTTATGCGCAGTGAGCTCATCGCTGCTCAGGCCAAACACTGAGGCAAAAGTATCAACATCTGCCAGCGGGAATTTAACGTCGATGGCCGGTGACATTTTGTCTTTGTATTCAACTTCGGCTTCGGCTAATGCTGAACCACAGTCGGTACACCAGTGAACCGGCTTAAAGCCTTTCTCCAGATGGCCGGCGTCGATGATTTTGCCCAGCGCGCGAACAATATTCGCCTCTGAATCAAAATCCATGGTTTTGTAGGGCTTCGCCCACTCACCCAGAATGCCCAGACGTTTGAAATCTGTCATCTGACCGTCGATTTGCTTTTGCGCATAATCACGGCATTTCTGACGAAACTCTGCTGCAGTGACCTTTTTACCCGGCTTGCCGACTTTCTTTTCTACCATCAGTTCGATAGGCAGACCGTGGCAATCCCAACCGGGAACATAAGGCGCATCAAAATCAGCTAAGGTTTTGGACTTAACAATAATATCTTTGAGGATTTTGTTAACCGCGTGGCCAATGTGAATATTTCCATTGGCGTAAGGAGGGCCGTCATGCAATACAAAAGGCGTTTTACCGGCTTTGGCCTGGCGAATCTGCTGATACAAGCCGTCTTTTTCCCAGCTTTTCAACATTTGCGGTTCGCGTTGCGCCAGGTTCCCTCGCATTGGGAAGGCGGTTTCCGGCAAATTCAATGTGGCTTTGTAATCACTCATAGCTATTGTTCTATCCGTCCACGTTATCGGGAGTTATCCCGGATTCAGACCTGCACCAGGTCGTCGTTATTCGTTAAAATGTGTTTAGCTTTGGCAACATCGAGGGCTATTTGCTCGCGAAGTGCCTCAAGGCTGCTGAAGCGCTTTTCATCTCTGATTCTGGCCACCGGAACTACCGTAATGTGCTGACCATAAATGGAACCGGTAAAGTCAAAAATATGCACTTCCAGTTGCTTACGCTGGCCGTTTACCGTGGGTCTTGAGCCTATATTGGCCACACCGGTGTAGAGCGTCCCGTCGATATTCAGTTTTACCGCGAACACGCCGGTAATGGGTGTCTGGCAACGGTTAAGCAACACATTGGCGGTAGGAAAACCTATCGTGCGCCCTTTTTTCTCGCCGTGGATCACCCTACCGGAGATAAAAAACGAACGGCCAAGCATAGTGTGAGCCAGGCTAAAATTCCCCTCGGCCAGTGCTTCGCGTACGGCAGTAGAGCTTATCCGGCAATCTTCCATGCGGTAACTTTGGGTGCTGACCACCTCAAAATCGAATTGTTGTCCGGCCTGTTCGAGTCGGGCAAAATCGCCTTGGCGGCCTTTACCAAAGCGAAAATCATCGCCAACCACCAGAAATTTCACCCCCAGTTTGTCGACCAGCAGATGCTCTATAAATTCATCCGGCGACTGAGCAGCAAATTGTGCATTGAAACGTACGCACAGCAGGCGGTCTACCCCCTGCGCTTTAAGTAGCTGATATTTTTCGGCCAGCGGGCTGATTCGGGCAGGCGCCGTCTCCGGCGTAAAGACTTCTTCCGGATGCGGTTCAAACACCATCACAGTAGCAGGCAAAGACAGCCTGCGGGCTTGTTCAATAACATTGGCCAGCACAGCCTGATGTCCCAGATGAACTCCATCAAATTTTCCGATGGTCAGTACACAGCCGTGATGATGATCTTTTAAATTGTTAAGGCCCCGGATTAGCTCCACGTTTTACAGCAACCTTTTTGTTGAGATGAATATGCTACAAAGCCGGCGATTATAAACTACCCGGCCAGCAATACCAATCGCTAAAAGGCCTTGGATTTGAAATGACGCATGCGAATACCAAAACTAAACAGGCAACCACCAAACACGGCAACGGCCAGCAAAATGGTTAACGTAAGAGACACGATTTTGTCGCGCAAAGCCAGGTCGGTAAAGTCGACGCCCTGCTGCATCCACAAAATGGCGGCGACCATGGCGCAGGTGGAAAACATCACGCGAGCCACAAACCCCAGAGTCAGGCGGCTCACAACATAGACTTTTTGCCGGCTTAAGCCGATATACAACAAAGCAGCATTTAGCGTAGCAGACAAACTGGTGGCTATCGCCAGGCCAACATAGCCATAAGGGATAGCAAAAATAAGGTTAAACAGCATGTTGGCCGCCATGCACCAAATACCAATCTTAACCGGTGTTTTAGTATCCTGACGCGAGTAATAACCGGGAGCCAGAACTTTTACTAACATAAAGCTCAGCAGGCCAAATGCATAAGCCATTAAACTGTACGAGGCCATGCGCGCGGTTTCGGCCGTAAAAGCACCACGCTGAAAAATTACCGAGAGGATTGGCTCTGCCAGAAATCCCAGGCCCGCGGCTGCCGGTATTCCCAGTAAGCTTACCATGCGCACCGCCCAGTCCATGTTACCGGAAAATCCCAGCTCGTCTTTTCCTACATGATTGCGAGACAGCGTGGGTAAGATAACGGTGGCGATGGCAATGCCAAACAACCCCAGCGGAAACTCTAATAAACGGTCGGAATAGTACAGCCAGCTTATCGACCCGGTGACCAGAAAGCTGGCAATAAACGTATCGAGCAGCAGATTTATCTGCCCTACCGATACACCAAACAACGCCGGGATCATCAGTGTTCTGACTTTTACCACGCCCGGATCGCGCCATCCCCACTTAGGTTTTACTAATAAACCGGCGCGAAATAAAAACGGTAGCTGAAAACCGAGCTGCACAATACCGCCAATAAACACTCCCCAGGCCAGCGCAAAAGCGGGCTCACTCATGGTTGGAGCAAGTAAATAAGCGCAGGCGATAATACATATGTTGAGTAATACCGGCGTAAAGGCCGCTACAGCAAACTTATTGAGGGTGTTTAAAATCGCACCGGACAAACCAGTTAGTGATATAAACGCAATGTACGGGAAGGTAATTTTGAGCATAGCGCTGGCCAGTTCAAATTTTGCGCCGTCGGGTTTGTCATTAAGATAATCAATAAACCAGCCGGCACCGAACATTGCGGTAATCATCGGTGAAATGATCACGCCTATCAGCGCAGTCACAAAGACTATTGCACCAAGAGTACCCGATACATGGGCGACAAACTGTTTGAGCTTTTGTTCGTCTTGTTCGGCATGGACTTCAGTTAATACCGGAATAAAGGCCTGGGCAAACGCCCCTTCGGCAAACAGGCGACGCAGGAAGTTAGGGATCTTATTGGCAAAAAAGAATACATCCGCAGCCGCTTCTGCACCCATCAGGCGGGCAATCACCACATCCCGGACTAACCCCAGCACCCGGGAAAGAAGTGTCATCGTACTGACAATCAGGCCTGACTTAATTAATTTCTTCGACACACACTTCCCTTTCGGTGCCCTGCTGACACCCCAATCGACTGTTGTGCCGTTATTGTACCTTATGTAACCACAATGAAATCAATGAATAATTGTGGAAAACAGGGATTTAGCTTTCTAGTCGCTCCAGTTTATCAATCAGCATCATCGACAGGTTAACGAAATCAGTTGAGGTAACGATACCTATAACATGGTTGTCGTCGTCCACTACAGGTAAACAGCCGTGTTTATTGCGTAAAAAGAAAGGCGCGACCTCCTGGATAGTTTCATCGGCTTTCACGGTATCAAAATCACATACCGCCACTTCCATGATATTGGTTTGCTTCTCATGCTGCTCCAGTGCCTCGTTACCGTAAAGCACCATCAGACTAATGACTTTGGCTATCAGGCTTTTTTGCGTGACCACACCAATAATCTTTTGCGTATCTTTGTCTACCACGGGTAAATGACGAATGCCGCGATGACGGGTGATATAGTGGGCATCGTGTAAGGTATTCCCTTCATGCAATTGCATTACCGGGCAGGTCATAATATCGGCAACGGTTAACATTCACCTACTCCTGTTAGCTTTATTATGTTATTTCAGCAGTTTACTTTTAAGTAAAAAGAAACACCTGTTTACTGTAGACCATTATCGCCGGTTGTGCAGATAAGCTATTGACCTGCGTCAACGACCAATGTCAGCGAATATTTACTGGAGCCCGGGGGCCCTACTCAGGTATACTACGCGCCATGCGGAAGAAAGTTACGTCTAGCTGCGATAAATTGTTTGACAATTAGCCGATAGCTAGGCACAATCCGCACCCTCGTTTTTGACATGAATTTTTTTGGGAGTTACACCTTGGCTAACATTAAGTCTGCTAAGAAACGTGCAATTCAAGCCGAAAAGCGTCGCCAGCATAATGCCAGCCGTCGCTCCATGACTCGTACAAGTATTAAAAAAGTAGTAGCGGCTATCGCCTCTGGTGATAAAGAAGGTGCCCAGGCTGCACTGTCTGCTGCAACTCCAATTCTTGACAGAATGGCTTCTAAAGGTTTGATTCACAAGAACAAAGCTGCACGTCACAAGAGCCGTCTGGCTGCGCAAATTAAAGCGCTGGGCTAATCACCCACTGACGTTTAGTTTAAAAAAGCGCCTTCGGCGCTTTTTTTATGCCTGTCATTTAACCTTCAACAACTCGTCATCGAATAGTCAAAGCTCCGTCACCTAACTGTCAAGCCGCATCAGTAAAGTGCCAATCACTTTACCAGTTGCGATTGGCCGGGAAAATGTGATGGCAAAACTCCACTATAAAGCTGTATGGTTATCCGATATTCACCTTGGTAATAAAGACTGTAAGGCAGAATTCCTGCTTGAGTTTTTACATAGTATTTCGGTGGACACCTTATATCTGGTGGGCGATATCGTCGATATGTGGCAAATGGAAAAGCAGTTTCGCTGGCCGGATACCCACAATCAGGTCATGCACAAACTCATGCAAATGAGTAATAATGGCACCCGCGTGGTGTATTTACCGGGCAACCACGATGCACCCATTCAAAAATACTCAGGCATGGCCTTTGGTGACATCGCTATTGAGCGTGAACTGGTGCATACCACAGCCAATGGTAAGCGCTATCTGGTGTTGCACGGTGATCAGTTTGATGCAGATGTCACACTGGGCAAATTCCACGCCTGGATAGGCGATAAAGGTTACGACTTACTGTTATTTTTAAATCGCTGGTATAACCGTTTCAGAGCCTGGCGTAACAATCACTACTGGTCACTGGCCGGATACATTAAAAAGCACATCAAGGGCGCCAATAAAGCTATCGAACGCTACCGTGCAGCAGGTTGTCGCCATGCCGCAGAAAGAGGTCTCGATGGAATTATCTGTGGCCATATTCACCATCCTGAATCATTAATGGTAAATGGTATCCATTACATCAATGATGGCGACTGGATAGAGAACTGCTCGGCACTGGTAGAAGACAGTAGGGGTGAGCTCTCACTGATTCACTTTAACGAATATCTCAAGCACTCCGGTAATGTGTCGGTACTGGCAGACTTTGTAAAAACCGGCAAAGCAGCCTGATACTGGCGGGCGTATCTGTAAAGGAACTGCAATACAACTGTGAGCATATCGTCACAATCGGTTGCTATCGTGTGGCGAAATAACCTGAAGTGTACTGAATATGTTTACTGTTGATGAATTACTCAATGAGTACTATCCGCAGGTCGCCAAGCACAGCCTGCTAAGCAAACCCCTGCGCTTTGCACTGCGTCATTTGCTGCACGAAAGGGAAATCGCAGACTTCGGACGGACCTACCCTCACTACCACGACATCGATTTTGTCGAGCAGGTACTGGAATACTTTAATGTCAGCACTTCAGTGCGGGACACCGAGCGGGAACGTATCCCTAGTGAGGGCCGCGTGGTGATCATTGCTAATCACCCGATTGGCTCCATTGATGGTCTGGCGTTAATCAAACTGATCTCCGAAATCCGCCGCGATTTAAAGGTAGTAGCCAACCAGATGCTAATGGCCATTGAACCTCTGCGGGATATGCTGCTGCCGGTTAACAATATGCAGGGCGGCACCCGCAAAGAACACCTGGCAGCCATCCATGAGCACCTGGCCGGCGACGGCGCAGTATTAATATTCCCCGCCGGCGAAGTCTCCAGACTCAGACCTCAGGGTGTACGCGATACCCACTGGCACAATGGCTTTTTGCGCATCGCAAGGCAGGCCAAAGCCCCTATCCTGCCAATTTTTATTGATGCCAAGAATTCGCCGTTATTCTATGGTGTGTCCATGGTGTATAAGCCACTGGCTACAGCGCTGCTGGTAAAAGAGATGTTCAAACAGCGACGTAAATCACTGCCAATGCGCATTGGTGAGCTGATCCCCTTTTCCAGCTACCAGTCTCTTAGCATCTCGCTCCCCGACCAGGTAAAACTGTTTAAACGTCATTTATACCGTGTGGGTACTAACCGTAAGGGTATTTTTGCAACTCAGGCGGCCATTGCCATGCCTGAAGACCGCAAGGAGCTCTCCCGTGCTATACGCCAGTGTGAACACTTAGGCGAGACGTCTGATGGCAAACATATCTATTTATATCTGCATCAGGGAAGTTCGGTGATCATGCGTGAAATTGGCCGACTGCGTGAAATTGCCTTTCGCGCTGTGGGTGAAGGCACCCTGCACCGTCGTGATATCGATAAGTACGATAATCACTATTATCACCTTATCCTGTGGGATGAAAACGATTTGGAAATTGTGGGTGCCTACCGGTTTGGTGATGCGCGAATTATGAGTAAGCCCGACCATCCAACCGGGTTATACTCAGCCACCCTGTTTGATTACGCTCAACATAACCCGCAGCTGTTTGAACAGGGCCTGGAGCTTGGCCGCAGCTTTGTACAACCTCGTTACTGGGGTAAGCGCAGCCTCGACTACCTGTGGTTCGGCATTGGCGCGTTTTTAACCCGCTACCCACATTATCGCTACCTGTTCGGCCCGGTGAGTCTGAGCGATAATTACCCGCAGCCAGCCAAGCAGCTTATTGTGCAGTTTTATGCTACCCACTTCCCAGCCAGATTTGGTGAAGCCGAGGCAAAGATCCCTTTTTCTCTGCCCACCGATACGCTGACTGAATTTAAAGGCGAGGACTACAAGAAAGAGTTCACCCAGCTTAAACATCTGCTGGCCAATATGGGAGTGAACGTACCCACCCTGTATAAGCAATATACCGAAGTCTGCGAACACGACGGCGTAGCCTTCCTGGACTTCAACATCGACCCGGACTTCTGCGACTGTGTGGATGGCCTGGTGGTGGTTGACACCGACAAGTTATTACCGAAGAAACGCAAGCGTTATATTCAGTGCCATCAGTTCGATAAAACGGCTTAAATTGTATTTCTAAGGGCCAATGCTACTAGCAAAACCGTTGGCCCTGCCCTTCTGATATCTGGTATTACGCAAAAACCAACGGCCTTGCTATAGTAAACGTACCAGCCAACTTAGAGGGTTTAATGATATGGCAAGTATGGAGCAGGCTCAGGCAACGCAAATCCAGAACATTGAAACAGCTACCGGAAAATCACTCAGTGAACTAATTATGCTGGTGAATAGTAGCGGCCTTACTAAACACAACGATGTGGTAAAAATGCTCAAGGCCGATTTAGGTTTAGGCCATGGCAATGCCAACCTCATTGCGCACATGGCTAAACAGGCGGCAAGTCCTGGCGATACTGATACGCCGCCAATGGACCTCATCTATTCGGGTAACAAAGCGCACTTGCGTCCTATCCATGAAGCGTTACTGGAAGCGCTGAATACTTTTGGTTCTTTTGAAACCGCTCCCAAGAAAACTTACATCAGCTACCGCAAAAGTAAACAATTTGCCATGATTGACCCGGCCACCAAAACCGCGGTGGAAGTAGGCATAAACAGTCGCTCATTAAGTGAAGGCAATAGGCTGGAGAAGCTGCCACCAGGCAAAATGACGCCTTTCAGAGTGCGTATTACGGCACCAGAGCAGATTGACGATGAGCTCATAAGCTGGTTAAACACAGCCTACCAGGAAGCAGAATAAATAAATATTTACAATTACTTACATACATCCAACGAATGAACAGCCGAAATTTAGATAGCATAGGGGTTTCAACCCTTTGATCTCGATATGCAGGATCCGGTATTCATGGAAGTGCCCCCCAACGTTATGCAGAGCTCGACTGGCTGCGCGTGATACTGATTGTCGCGGTATTTATGCACCACGTGTTCATGCCGTTCAATGGCGATAACTGGCATATTATGAATAGCGAGTCGAGCAAATTACTCGACGATATCATGGTTTATTTTGAGCAGCTTCGGTTACCGGTCTTGTTTTTGATAGCCGGTGCCGGCAGCGTGATTCTGCTCAACCGCATCAGCAGTAAGGCATTTATGCTGAGTAAGTCAAAAAGGCTGTTACTGCCACTATTGCTGGCAATGATGTTTATTACGCCCCCTCAGGCTTATTTTGAAGCCCCGGAGCAGTACGCTTCACTGCTCGACGCCTACCAACAGCGATTGCTAATATTCGATAACAAGCACCTGTGGTTTATAGAGTTTCTGATCATATTTATGATCCTGGCCATCCCGTTAAAAAAGGCTCTGGATACATCTCCCGGCCAATCGCTGCTAGAGACCTTTGAAAAGCTGTCGTATCGCCCGTTTGGTCTTATGCTGTCTGGCGTGGTACTCGTATCTGTAAGGTGTTTTTTATCACGGGAATGCTGTTTATGTCCCGCCAGGCAATCTGGCAGTCTGTCGCCCGCCATCGTCGAGTTAATCTTTATGGGTTTATAGTCAGCAGCCTGGTGTTCTATATCTACTACCTGGGTGACTTCAGCTCTATTGGCTCACTTGCCGTCAGATGGCAAATCTGGTGGGCATTAACAGCGTTACTCTCCTGGGCAGGCATGCTGGTTTTGCTGGGTTATGCCGGACACTACCTGAATAACTCCCCGGCCTGGTTGCGCCAGGCTAACGAGTTAATCTACCCGTTTTATATTTTGCATCAGACGGTCATAGTGGTGCTTGCTTACTATATCGTTCAGTGGGATGCCGGTATTACGCTAAAATCATTGAGTGTACTGGTGTTGGCTTTTACCCTCACCGCCGGCCTGTGTTATTTTTTGATTCGGCCGACTACCTGGTTACGGCTTGCATTTGGCCTGAAGCAACGCGCCTGAATAGGTTAATCCTGGATTAGTGCTTGATATTATTGGTCCATCACGAAACACTTAACGTATCGATTTTAGGTTTGTTTAGCGGATAACATCATTATGCTAAAAATTATTGTCTTAATCCCTCTTATCCTGAGCGTCTTGTGGTTTGGGTATTTAAAGGCTAACAATTACAGTGTGGCTGACGGCAAACAGGGGTTTAAGTATATTCTGGTGATCTCTTCGGTCATCGCCGTCTTTTTCACCTTTATGTACTTTGTCACTCACTAACACCGGGTTTTCAGCTAAACATAAAAAGCAGGTCTGAGACCTGCTTTTTATGTTTATCTGAACAAGCGTAAGGTTTAGAGATTAACCGTTACATCAGCTGCTGAGCGTAATGAATCCACAAAACTCTGGTAGTTAGCCTGGCTGTAATTGGTCATCAGCTGCTGTTTAAGGCTGTCTAATTCTTCTTCACCCAGCGCTTCAGGCATGTTCACTGCCGTCAGGCGTACTACACCAACATCACCTGAACCCAGCTTAGCCACTTCGAGGTTGTTACCCTCTTCAGTACTCAGGGTAAACACGGTGTCTACCAGATTACGTGGTAGCTCGGTGCTGTTACGAGCAATGGCTTCTTTACTTTGCCATTCCAGGGTGACATCACCAATAGTCAGTTCAGGTGACTCGCCAGCCTGTACCTGCTCTACTACGTTGTCAGCCCACTCTGCTGCTGCTTCCTGCGCTTTACGGGCGCGCAGTTGCGCGAGAATTTGTGTTCTGACTTCATCCAGTGCCTGAGTACGCTGTGGCTCATGACCTACTACGCGGATGACTACTACTTTGTCATTGCTTAGCTCAATAACATCACTGTTCAGCCCTTCGGCAATAAAGTCCGGATCGAACATTTTGCTGGTTACGGCTGGGACATTAAGCGCCGCGGGTACCGCTGAAGCGGTGACTAAACCGGTTTCCTTAATTTTACCATTCACTGCACCAGCAACGTCTTCAAGGGTATCCGGCACTTCAAACGCCAGGTTAGCCATTTCTGATTGCAGAGCAAAGAATTCATCGGTAGCTTTGTCGGTAAGCAGTTGCGCTTCAATCTCGTCGCGTACTTCTGCCAGCGGAGTAGTTTCTACCGGCTTCATATCGGTGAGCTTGATAATGTGGTAACCAAATTCAGTTTCGATAACCTCAGAGGTTTCACCAACGTTACTGATAGCAAAAGCGGCTTCGTCGAACGACGGATCCATCATTCCGGCAGTAATAAAATCAAGGTCACCACCATTCTCAGCAGAAAACGTATCGGCAGAATTAGCTTCGGCCAGCTCGGCAAAATCGGCACCTTGCTCAACTTCGGCTAACAGTGACTCGGCTTTTTCTTTAGCCGCGCCTTTGTCATCACCAAACTCGATCAGGATGTGCGATACACGGCGCTCTTCAGTCGTTTTATACAACGCGATGTTGTCCTGGTATTCCTGCTCGATTTCCTCTTCGCTAACAGATACGTCAGCTTTGAGGTCTTCTACCGCCAGCGTTACATAGGCCAGGTTAACTTTTTCCTGGGTGTCAAAGCGCGAGATATTTTCGTCATAAAATGCCTGAACCTCTTCATCGCTCAGTTCAACTGATGCAGCAAAGGGCGCAGAATCTACAATCAGATAATCGGCATTACGCGTCTGGCCCTGCAAGCGATGGGCTAAGTTCACTTCTTCTGGCAAGCTGAAATCACTGGCCTGCACTGCACGAGACAGTTGCTCGCGGGTCATTTGCTGGCGCATATAATCGCGGAAGTCACTGGGCTGGAAACCATTTTGACGCAACAGCATTAAATAGCGTTCATTGTCGAAGCTACCTTCGGTCTGAAACTCAGGCATCGCAGTAATAGCATCACGGATTTGCTTATCTGATACCCGCATGCCCAGCTCTTTAGCTTTCTGTTCAATTAATGTGTCGGCAATCAGGCGATCCAGCACGTTCATGCGGAAATCACGCAGATAGTTTTCATCGCTGAATAAGGCGCTGATCCCTTCACCAAACTGCGCTTCCAAACGGGCACGTTGTGCCTGATAGGCGCGTTCAACATCCTGCTGGCTGATTGGCTCACCGTTAACTTCAGCGGCGGCAGAGCTGCCTGATGAAGACACATAGCTGCTAACCCCAGCAAATACAAAACTCAATACGATCAGGGCAATAATCGCCATCGCCCATGGGCCTTGAGAACCTTCTCTGATCCTTTCTAGCATGACTCGATTTTAACTCCGTTGCATTACAACTCTTCCAGCCGGTAGCTACCCGTAATACAGTCGGGGGCCGGCGGAACAAATAAGCGGGGATTATAGCTTAATACTTACCCCGATAGAATGCTGAAGAGGCATTCCTTTGCTTACAGCAATAAAAAAGGCGATGGTAAACCATCGCCTTTTCAAAAAATATCTAATGCTTAGTTACAAGCGTCTTTCAGTGCTTTACCTGCTTTGAAAGAGGGTACTTTAGCTGCAGCAATTTCGATAGTCTCACCAGTTTGAGGATTACGACCACTGCGTGCAGAGCGCTCTCTTACAGAGAAAGTACCGAAACCAACCAGCGCTACCTGGTCGCCTTCTTTCAGCGCGTCGGTTACCGCGTCAGTGAAAGCATCCAGTGCACGGCCAGCGGCAGCTTTAGAAATATCTGCACCAGCAGCGATTTTGTCGATGAGTTGAGACTTGTTCACAATTAGATCCCCTTCGTTTGTTATTATGCTCTCGTCCGCAAAACAATATTCAGTTCATTGCTCAGACGTTATAGCAAGCTTAAAGATTAACATCAAGCTTCACTTTACAATTTATTAACTTATTGATGAATCGCTGCCATCCCTTTAGTGACAAGGCTTCAAGCGAATACAACGGTTAAGGTAACACAACTTTTCGGACTTTGAAGCCCCCAAAGTTAAAAAAAACGGCTTTTGTCACACCATATGGATAAAATTTAACCAAAAGCTCCGATAGAACCGCTGCCACGCAGCATTGGCGCGCTTCAGCGGTGTCTACTGTTGATTTATTCGCCGTCCAGTGCGACCGGTTTAAAACTTTCGACCGGTTCTTGCAACGCAATATCCAGCACTTCGTCAATCCACTGTACCGGATGAATATCCAGATCTTGTTTGACATTATCCGGAATTTCTTCCAAATCACGTTCGTTTTCCTTTGGAATCACCACGGTTTTGATACCGCCACGGTGAGCCGCCAAAAGCTTTTCTTTTAACCCGCCAATGGCCAGTACTTCACCACGCAGAGTAATTTCACCGGTCATTGCCACTTCACATTTCACCGGGTTACCGGTTAATGAAGATACCAGCGCAGTACACATAGCAATACCAGCGCTCGGACCATCTTTAGGAGTAGCCCCTTCCGGCACGTGAACATGGATATCCCGTTTCTCGTAGAAATCACTGTTAATACGCAATTTCTCTGCACGGGAACGCACCACGGTCATGGCGGCGTGAATAGACTCCTGCATCACATCACCCAATGATCCGGTAGAAGTCATTTTACCTTTACCCGGAACCGAAGTGGTTTCGATGGTTAACAGATCGCCGCCAACCTGAGTCCACGCCAGGCCGGTAACTTGGCCAATCTGATTATTCTTATCAGCTTTACCATAATCGAAGCGCTGGACGCCAAGGTAATCCTTAAGATTATCCTGAGTGACCACCACTTTCTTAGTGGCTTTATTGAGCAGAATATCTTTGACTGCTTTACGACAAACCTTGGAGATTTCACGCTCCAGTGAACGTACGCCCGCTTCGCGGGTGTAATAACGAATCATACCAATAATCGCTGAATCGTCGATCTCAAGTTCGTTTTTCTTAAGGCCATTACGCTCGATTTGCTTACCAATTAAATGGCGGGTAGCAATATTGAGTTTTTCGTCTTCGGTGTAACCAGACAGACGAATAACTTCCATCCGGTCCAGTAACGGCCCCGGAATATTCATGCTGTTTGATGTAGCAACAAACATCACGTCTGACAGGTCGTAATCCACTTCAAGATAATGGTCGCTGAAGCTGCTGTTTTGTTCCGGATCGAGCACTTCGAGCAGTGCAGAGGCCGGGTCGCCGCGCATGTCTGACGACATCTTGTCGATTTCATCAAGCAAGAACAGCGGATTCTTCACCTCAACCTTGGCCATTTTCTGAATCAGTTTACCGGGTAAAGAACCGATATAAGTACGACGGTGACCACGAATTTCAGCTTCATCACGCACGCCGCCGAGCGCCATGCGTACATATTTCCGTCCGGTTGCTTTAGCAATAGACTGGCCTAAAGAGGTTTTACCTACACCTGGTGGTCCCACCAGGCAAAGGATTGGACCTTTCAGTTTACGGACGCGTTGTTGAACGGCCAAATACTCAATAATCCGTTCTTTCACCTTTTCCAGACCATAATGGTCTGCATCCAGAATCTCATCTGCTTTAGCAAGGTTTTTCTTCACAGCCGAGCGCTTGTGCCATGGTACGCTGGTTAACCAATCAATATAACTGCGCACTACGGTAGCTTCCGCTGACATCGGTGACATCATTTTCAGCTTCTGAAGTTCAGCTTTCGCTTTTTCTTCTGCTTCAGCAGGCATTTTCGCTTCTTCAATTTTCTTGCTCAGCGCTTCAAACTCATCCGGCGCATCATCCAGCTCACCCAGTTCTTTCTGAATGGCTTTCATTTGCTCGTTGAGATAATACTCACGCTGGGACTTCTCCATTTGCTTTTTAACCCGGGTACGGATTTTCTTTTCAACCTGGAGTAGGTCAATCTCGCCTTCCATCAGTGCCATAAGATACTCAAGACGCTCGTTAACGCCTTTCATCTCCAGCACTTTCTGTTTTTCGACGAGCTTAAGCGGCATATGCGCTGCCATGGTGTCGGCCAGACGAGCAGCATCGTCGATCCCATTTAATGAAGTGAGGACTTCAGGTGGGATCTTCTTATTTAGTTTCACATAGCCTTCGAATTGCGAAACCGCCGAACGTATCAACACTTCCTGTTCACTTTCAGGCAGGTCTTCGTCAGTGGTTCGGTTAATGCCCGCAATAAAATAAGGCTCAGTTTGGTTGTATTCTGCGATTTCGCCGCGCACATTACCTTCTACCAGTACTTTAACCGTACCGTCGGGTAGCTTAAGCAACTGCAGAATGGTGGCGATGGTGCCTACAGAATAAATATCATTGGTATCGGGTTCATCGATCCCTGCATCTTTTTGCGCAACCAGAAAGATCTGTTTGTCGCTGTCCATAGCCGCTTCCAGGCAACGAATGGATTTTTCTCGTCCAACAAATAAAGGTATGACCATATGGGGGTACACAACCACGTCCCGTAAGGCCAGTACAGGAATTTCAATGCGATTTTCTCGCTCTGACGTCATACTTCTTCTCTAACTTTTTCTATTAATGAGTGTTTATATGGGGATAGGCAGACAAAGTTCAATCAGTCTGTCATTGTTTTACTAAATCTTATTCCAAGATAGCGCAAAACATTGAATAATTGATACAAAAAAGGCCCTTTAATTAGGGCCTTTTGCATTTTTCTTATTCACTTGCCGCTTTTTTATCAGCGTTGTCGTAAATCAGGATGGGTTTCGATTCTCCGCGGATGACCGTTTCATCGATAACCACCTTGGACACGTTGTCCATGGACGGTAGCTCGTACATGGTTTCAAGCAATACGGCTTCTACGATGGAACGCAGGCCTCGGGCACCGGTTTTACGCTGCATCGCTTTCTTTGCAATAGCAAACAGAGCGTCTTCGCGGAACTCCAGTTCAGTATCTTCGATTGCGAACAAAGCGCCATACTGTTTGGTGATGGCGTTCTTCGGTTCCTTCAGAATCTGAATCAGCGCTTCTTCGTTGAGCTCTTCCAGGCTGGTCACAACCGGTAAACGGCCGATAAACTCTGGGATCAGACCGTACTTCACCAGATCTTCCGGTTCTACCTGCTTGAACAGTTGCGACACTGCCTGTTTGTTCTCTTTGGATTTCACTTCTGCGCCAAAGCCCATACCACTGCCTTGCGCAGAACGTTGTTCAATGACCTTATCCAGACCAGCAAACGCGCCGCCACAGATAAACAGGATCTTAGAGGTATCTACCTGCAAAAACTCTTGCTGTGGGTGCTTACGTCCGCCCTGAGGAGGCACGGAGGCAACCGTACCTTCAATCAGTTTCAGCAGTGCCTGCTGCACACCTTCACCAGATACGTCGCGGGTGATGGACGGATTGTCAGACTTACGACTGATCTTGTCGATTTCATCGATGTACACAATACCGCGCTGGGCTTTCTCTACATCGTAATCGCATTTCTGTAACAGCTTCTGAATGATGTTTTCAACATCCTCACCCACATAACCGGCTTCGGTCAGAGTGGTGGCATCTGCCATAGTGAAAGGAACATCCAGCAGTCGTGCCAGGGTCTCTGCCAGTAACGTTTTACCGCTACCAGTAGGGCCAATCAGCAGTATATTACTCTTGCCCAGTTCTACACCATCATGCACATCGCCGTTACGCAGACGTTTATAGTGGTTGTATACCGCGACCGATAACACCTTTTTGGCGTGGTCCTGACCGATCACATAGTCATTCAGATGCTCGTGAATTTCCTGTGGTTTCGGTAACGCGTTTTGATTTTGCTTATTCGGTGAAATATCTTTAATTTCTTCGCGAATAATGTCATTACAAAGCTCAACACACTCATCACAAATGAATACAGAAGGACCTGCAATCAGTTTTCTGACCTCGTGCTGACTTTTGCCACAAAACGAGCAATACAGAAGTTTGTTATCGCTATCGCTGCCTTGTTTATCGCTCATAAATTCTTGCCTCTAGACTGCCCGGCAAACACAAAAACCAGTGCCGGGCTTATATAACTATACTACTTAGTGGCGGATGCGTCAGTTCGGTTTGTTAAAACCTGGTCTATTAAACCATACTCTTTGGCTTCACTTGCACTTAAGAAGTTGTCGCGATCGGTGTCGCGAGCCACGGTTTCGTAGTCTTGTCCGGTATGCTCAGCCATCAGTCGGTTGAGTTTTTCTTTGATGCTGAGGATTTCACGGGCATGGATTTCAAAATCAGATGCCTGACCCTGGAAACCGCCTAAAGGCTGGTGAATCATTACCCGCGCATTCGGCAGACAGTAACGTTTACCCTTAGCACCACCTGACAACAGGAACGCACCCATGCTTGCAGCCTGACCAACGCACACAGTGCTGACATCAGGTTTGATAAATTTCATGGTGTCGTAAATTGCCATACCCGCAGTAACAGAACCACCAGGAGAATTGATATAAAGGAAAATGTCTTTTTCTGGGTTTTCAGCTTCCAGGAATAACATTTGTGCCACGATAAGGTTGGCCATGTGGTCCTCAACCTGCCCCACCAGAAAAATGACGTTTTCTTTGAGCAGACGAGAATAGATATCGTAAGAACGCTCCCCTTTCGCGGTTTGTTCAACAACCATGGGGACCAGTGCATTCATTGGATCTAACGGGCTTTGCATTATGCGGTTACCTTAAGTACTTACAGAAATAAAAATGCTCGGACTAGACCGAGCATTTAAACAGTTGCGTGTAGGTTAAGTCAATCTGGGAGTGCAAAATTACCCCTGTTTGTTCATAACCTCGTCAAACGGCTTGTTCACTTCGGTGACTTTAGCCTGACCAACAACCCACTCGATCGCTTGTTCTTCGAGTGCAACATTTTGCATTTGTTGCATCAGTTCCTGATTATTTTTGTAGTAATCAACAACTTCTTGTGGATCTTCATACGCAGAAGCCATGGTTTCGATCAGGCTGTCTACTTTTTCCTGGTCAGCTTTCAGGTCGTTTTGCTTGATGATTTCACCCAGCAGCAGACCGATGCTTACGCGACGCTGTGCATTGTCTTTAAACAGATCAGCTGGCAGGTCTGGCAGGTTTTGACCACCGCCCTGTTGGCTGAAACGCTGTTTAGCCTGTTCACGCAGTGCGTTAACTTCCTGATCAACCAGTGCTGCTGGCAGGTCAAGTTCGTTTTTCTCAAGCAGCTTGGCAATCACTTCTTCTTTAAGCTGTGTCTTAAGCGTCTGGCCTAATTCACGCTCCATGTTCTTGCGTACTTCTGCTTTAAGTGCTTCAACGTCACCGTCTTCAATACCGAACAGTTTAGCAAACTCTTCATCTACCTTAGGCAGTGTCAGGCCTTCAACTTTCTTCACGTTAACGGTGAATTGAGCTTCTTTACCTTTCAGCGCTTCAGCGTGATAATCTTCAGGGAAAGTTACGTCAACGATAACTTCTTCACCTTTCTTCGCACCAACCAGTGGCTTTTCAAAGCCTGGGATCATGCGATCTTTACCCAGTTCCAGCGTAAAGTCTTCTGCTTTACCGCCGTCAAACTCTTCACCGTCGATGGTACCTACGAAGTCGATAACCATGCGGTCATCTTTACGTGCTTTACGCTTAACTTCTTTCCACTCGCCGTGCTGCTTTTGCAGAGTTTCTAACATGTTATCCAGATCTTCATCGGCGATCTCAACAACTGTCTTTTCGATTTCGATGTCGTCTACGCCTTTTACTTCTACTTCTGGGTAGACTTCAAATTTGGCAACAAATTCCAGGTCTTCACCGTCCTGATCTTTGGTCAGTTCAAATGAAGGCATGCCAGCAGGATTGATTTTTTCCTGCACGATAGCCTGATAGAAGTTTTGTTGCATAACGTCGCCAGCCACTTCCTGACGAACCGCTTGTCCGTAACGTTTCTTGATTACGCTTACTGGTACTTTACCTGGACGGAAACCGTTAATACGCTGAGTTTTCGCTAATTGCTGTAAACGCGATTTAACGGCGTTATCTACTGACTCAGCAGGAACAGTAATAGTAAGACGGCGTTCTAAACCCTGAGTCGTCTCGACTGAAACTTGCATTGTATTACCTCAACTTTGCGCCTAATACGCTTTATTTTCCAGCCTCTCGCCCGCCACTGAGAACAGTGATTAAAACTCAGGTAAGAGGTCGTTTCATCGCGCTATAATCTACGCGCTGCCTTAAAAAGACGCAGTAGTATACAGTTTGATAACATCAGAGTCGAGCACAAATCGGCGCTTTCTGTTTTCGCTCTGAATAGGCAGATATAATTGGTGATTTTCGGGCACATAAAGGAAGCAAAGCGGAGGTAAGCAAGGCGCTTACAAATGCTTTAACGTTGGTTAAATGAAAAATTTAGAGAGATGGTCGGTGAGACAGGATTGACTGCGGACTCCTGTCCTGCGCCCTTCGGGCCAGCGCTAAAGCGCTGTTGCACATTGTTCCCGACAATGTGCTGAACTGCTCCACCTGACAAGGGGTCTGCGGCTTTCTTTGTAGAAAATTTGCTTGAGTAGTAAAGAAAGATGGTCGGTGAGACAGGATTTGAACCTGCGACCCCTTGTACCCAAAA